>Ga0099797_100517_pt1 | contig 24727 bp, 12 predicted proteins | sample Uncmet_Sort48C_1_FD_89871 | JGI IMG/M metagenome (GOLD analysis project Ga0099797, IMG submission 89871) | Marine eukaryotic communities from CALCOFI LINE 67, Pacific Ocean - C012_Sort48C_1 | ecosystem: Environmental > Aquatic > Marine > Oceanic | place: Pacific Ocean: Monterey Bay | collected...
TTGGGCACGGAAAGCAACACAATATCAGTCCAAGGGATCATGGGATTTACTAAACCAAGAATCCAGAATCTACTGATGCAGGCTTGTCAAGGAAAGAAAGGTAGGTCCAGACGAAATTGGAATTCGAAAAGTGCTATATTAGCAAGCTGCAGTACCTCGCTTTGGCACTTTTGAAGTGTGATCCTAAACAGGGCAACAATCAACATGTCATGATACTTCATGAGCGGAAAAAGGACGGTCACGACTCATGAATGCTATCAAGTCGGGAGTGCTTGATATCGCCGCCACTTTGCTGGACCCAGCTTTTCCATTGTGCTGGTCATGGCTTGCGCCGATCATTATTCTCTGCGAATGGTTTTATTACTTTCCGTTACTTTCTGCAGTGCAAGTGCCTGAATATCATATATTATCGCTAAAAATCATATCGAAATTCGCATTAAAGTATCCATTGTGTACACGTACAACACACAGCATGCCACTTCCATGTGAGCCTGGTAAACTTATATCACATACGGTCAATCAATCATAAAAAGTATTGTCTGCTAAAAGATGTTGTAACTTGCATAAGTGGCCTCAAGTTCGACTGGTCAACTTCAACCACCTTGATTTACAGACTCGTTAGTATTCAACACGAAAGACTAAAGACTAAGTATTCAAGTATCGAACCTGATCATGGATTGAATTCGGAAAGAAAAAATCCATTCCCAAACCCGTGAGTGAAAGCGTGAACAAACATGTTACATCTCATGTATGATTTTTTGGAGGTGAGTGTCGTGATCGATGTGATGTGATTGGCAATGTTCTCTGTGTCGCCGAAAGGAAAAGCTTGGTCCGATTATCATTCGGATTCGAGAGAAAGAGCGTGATGGAGATCAGATTCATGGAAGTGTGCGGAGGTTCAAGCTCATGACGTGACTCATGTTTCAATTTTTCCAGCGATGTCCGTTTAAAGAACAAATCATTGCCAGATTGAATTGCTATTCGATTTTACAATCGAAATACAGAGAAAGTGGAGCTCTTTTGTTTTCACATTGGTTTAGCTAATCGCCATAGCAGCACGAGGCTTAAAACCACAGATTCAGCCCCAGCAGCACACAAGGTTACGGTAGAACGAACAGACCTCCACAGTGTATCTTTCAAGCACAGTGGATCTTTCTTGAGACCATTTCTTGAGACCACTCCCCTCTTGAGACCATTCCTCCAAAGCGTTTCTTGGGGCTACTCATTGCCGTAAGTGTTTCTTGGACCTGAGATCAACTTCGTTTCTTCCATCGAAGGTCAAATCATGGTCGTCCCTCTGGAATACATTCTCCACAATCGGCAGTATTACGAGCTTGATCACGCGGAGTTGCAGAAAATACGACATCAGTTTGTCAAGACAGGTACTACTCTATTCTTTGTAGACTGTCATTCTACGCATCGTATTCTCGTTGATGGCATGACTGTAATTTATTGATGGAATGTCGTTCTTCATTCCAGATACGAAATACGATCAAAGTATTGTTTTCAAAAAAAAATTCAAAACCAGGTTACGACCGAAAGCGTCCGAAGGGTACGTGTGACGAGGTGTACCGCCATCCAAAATCAAAAAATCTTTTTCGGGTGTGGGGTCCAGGTTCGTGGGGTACCAGCAGTTCCTCGACCGCTGGTCAGGGTCCGCAAGCAGGAGGCAGAAAAGGCAGAGGAAAACGCGGCAATGAGCTTGGCAATATCACAGAGAGTAGTCGGGAGAACAGCAAAGAGAATTCCGAGACAAATAGCAAAGGAGATCAGAGTCAGGCGGCATCGGTGAGCCATTCGGTGAGTCATTCACTGAATGTCACACCCCAAAACTCTGCGGCTTTAAACGGAGCTGTGAAAAAAGTCCCAAGTATCTATGATAAGTTCAACAAAAATTACAATGCAGATTCAGCCGGTGGTTTGTCTGCAGGTGGTGTTGGATCAAACAGTCTTTCAGCAGGCGATAATCCGATCCAAAAGACTACTTCCGCATTGAGCAGTGGCACAAACGCCACGACCGCGTCATCAAACAGTCCAAGTAACAATGGAGAAAGTTCGACGTTTTGGGTGCAGTTGATCGTGCAAAGTCCTATTCGCAGTCAAAAATTGCTCAGATTGATATTGAAGAGCTTACCCGATGTCGGGGCGGATGCGGATTCGGGGAGTGCGAATGCTGATGGTATCAAATCACCCGACGCGAAGAAGTCCGATATGGCAACTCTATACGACGCTTTGAATTCGGCAACTCTCAATGATTTGTCGGCGGATCGGAGAGGCTCGAGTTCGGGAAGTAAAGAACTCTCCTCCAAAGAAAGACCCAAAGGAAATAAGAAAGGCAAGGGCAAGAAGGCTTCGCCTGAGAAAATGGTCAGCCCCATGGAAGGAGGCGCATTTGTGAGTCCTGGGAATGAAGATGTATTGATGCAGATTTCCTGTTTTGTTGCTTTGTGTTTTGTTTGGTCATAATGTTTTGTTTTGTAAAAATAACTGAGACTCGCATCTTGGAATTTGTCCTTTCACTTTCTTCCCTTTATTTTCCAAATATTGAATCAACACAAAACGAAACAATCAAATCTCAGCTCGATGATCTCCCCGACGATCTGCTGGCCGATTGGTATAACGAAGATTTCTCCGATTGCATAGAGGACGAAGATCAGCCTTGTGAAGACTCGCTTGGTGTCCGCGTTTTTCGTTTAGATAGCAAAGATACGGACTCAAAAGAGTGCTCTCCTACGGGGAGAAGTCTTGGCGGAACACAGATACCAGAGGACATGTCTCCCAAGAATATGAACAATGCCAATGGTCCAAGTATGGGCTTCCATAAGCTCAACGACAGCAAAGATTCGAAACAAGACTCCAAAAACAGCATGATGGATTACTTTTGATGGACTCCTTGTGGTCTTCGATGTACTCCTGGTGGTCCACGTATTATAGATGGCCTACTTGTGGCCTACGCAACGATGGACTCCTTGTGGCCTACGTATTACAGATGTTTTGATTCGAAGAATTAGGTTACTCAACGACTGTAAACCTTGATCAAACGCTAAAAAATCAATGACAACGCTGCAATGGCAGAATGCCAGCAATGTAACGCTGCAATGCAACTGTTGGCAAAGGTATTATTGAGTCTCTGGAATGGAATTGCTCCTCCAATGGGAGTTCTGAATGAAACTGTCCGTCCAGCACTTGAATAACGAAATGGAAAATGGCAAATGGACCCCATTCAAATGGAAAATATTGCACCTATCAACCGTAACGAGCACCTATCATGATTCATGACAGTTGGGACAATGTCAATGATATTGTTGAGCAAGAAGAAGAAGAATGATATTGTTGAGGTCTTGACGCGTTGGACTTGGAAGTCATTGATGGAGCCTCTGACTTGCCAGTGTTGCCTGGCAAGAACACAGGTAAGGAGGGGAACAGTTGTTCGAGCTGCGTTTTGAATGCAGCAGAGCAGAGGCGAGAAACACTTTTTGCAATGAAGGGTTTGGTTTAGCAGAGGTTTCTTTTTTTTTCATCTACAAGAGCCCTTATATCCACTGGATTCATCTTTGACTATTGGTTTACGACACGGCATATTGATAATATCCTGCGAATAGTTTGCGATTTTTTTACGGCTGCGTTCAGTTTCTGGTATTGATAGAATTTTTGCGGAGCAAATCATTATTGTAGACGGCGAGGAACATTCATTATTTCTTTATCGGGGCATGAAGATTTTCTCGAATCTCAATGCCGGTGGCGAGGATTTCTTTTTGCGATTGCGATTTCACATTTGATCTTTATTTGATCTCATTGACGGCGCGCGGAATGGCGTGGAATCCTTTTGCCCAAACATGGTAGCCCTTTTTTTTAGTATTAACGATGGTGAGCCCGTTTTTTTTTCACACATGGATGATGGAATGACTCTTTACATTGCTTACATAAGACTGTATCTGAATAAGATTTGAAAGGATGATTCGATATAGGAGCGTCTTCTGAATCACAATATCACAATGTGATATGTATAGCGGTACTAATGTATTGTATACCACGACTCTACGAATGTTATTACCCCGTTAACGAATACAATACTCTTGAGAAGGATTTCGATAGAACTGAATACTTGCTCTACAAATTTTGATTGTTTTGTTTGCGCCAATCTGTAATCTATTTTGAAGTGTATTCACATTTTCCATCTGTATTAGTGTTGCGGTCGTATAAATCTATCTATCATGAAGCGACTCGGAAATTCAAATTATTTGCGACTTGGAAATTTAAACTATTTGGACATCTTAAGGTCCATCTATCCCGGGCATCACTAAAAGGCTGTAACTTGTTAAGATTTGGGGCTTCACAGCAGCACATAGCTAGAAGATTTTGAATTTTCCGTTTTTTGCCTGACTGACTTTTGATTTGCGAAAGACTGAAGACTTTGCATTTGACATTTGACATCATTGATTCGATTCATGCATTGACTCACTCTGACACTCATTCTCAAAAACAAAAAACCATTCTAATATTTTCTCTCTCCATTTTGAATCTTGATTCTCTCATTCTTTCAAAAAAAAAACATCCCCACATTGACATTCTCATTACCCAAATTGACATTCTCATTACCCCACATTGACATTCTCATTACCCACATTGACATTCTCATTACCCACATTGACATTCTCATTACCCAAATTGATCCAAATTGACACAACCAGGAGTATTACTATTGTAAAAAAACAAGCCAAGTTTGGTCTTGAAGGAAATAGAGCTCGCTCACTGAGAGTTTGTACTTTAACGATTATATCAGTTGTTTGTTTTTTTGTTTTGGAAATCGGATACTGAGGGGGTGACGTTATTTCTCTCGTTATTTCTCTCTCGTGAATAGACACAATAAGTGAAAACATTCGAGAATCTCGATATACGAATCGTATAAGACGATCAATGGAAGCCGATGCGATCAATGGAAGCGTGTTTATGACTGAGAGACTGAATCTATTTCAAGATCCGAGTCTCATTTCATTTCAAGATACGATCAATGTCACAAGGCTAGCGTGTATGACTGTTTCTCGAAAGATAGCGTTTCAGCGGTGAGATATAGACACAGATTTTGAATCGAAAATCTGGAATCAATGTTCAGAGGGGTCCTCCTCTCTGATTGAAGGAATCAGAACACGAGTTGTAACTTGTATAAATTCTAAACTCCATATTTGAATGCGTCTTTTAACCTGTGATCCGAAGATTCGACTGCCTTTTAGTTTGTTTGGAAACCGTGCTTTTGAACTGAAGTCGAGGAATCAAACGAATACATAATCCGAGAGTATCAGTCTCACTAGCGGCGTAGTGTCACTACTAGTGAGACAGGCTTAACAGTGTAGTGATACTGTTTGACTTCTGGTTTATAACAGTGTAGTCACACACTCAGACTCAGACTGACCGTTTTTGCTACATTTTTTACATGACGGCGAGTTTTAGCAAAACTTGGTCACTATAATACACAAAAGCTTGCTCACTCATCTGACATCAAAACCGTGTTAATTTTAAAGATTCTGACAAGTTCTTACCTTTACTGCGTCAACTTAAGTTTCAATTTGAAATTGAAAAACTGTACATATATTGCGAAAATATTACTCCAACGACTGAAAGAAACGACTCGGAAGTAGCTGAGTCAGAAGCGGGATACGAGGAAAGACTAGTTAGTCTTGACAAAGTGACGTGGTACTCTGTTACTCAATCAAAAGTTCCAATTTTTTTGATCAGTGATCATCAAGTCCAAGATTTGGAACCAAAGTTTCAGTTACTGATTCGTGGTGGGATAATCCCAGGGCTAGATAGAAATACATCAGCAAACTATTACATCGGCAAATACATCAACCAATCTGATAGTCATCGGACCACTTAAGTTAAGTCTGTTACAGTTAGATTTACTGAGTGTTACAAAAGCTTTTCTGAGTTGTTTCTGTACATACGTTTTTCGATCAGTAGATCACATCATTGAAACTCATTTGGTTAAAGTTTCCATTCAGATGCATTTCATTTCACTGAGACCAGTGACGCCATCGAAGTTCTGATCGGAATCAGAGCATAATATAAGTTCACTTTCGCCCCTGTCTAATTGTACATATCACTTAGTTACCACTCTGTAACTTATCCATCGATTCAACGTTGTAATTGAAACCACTCTGGTATACATCGACCGTCGTTCCATTTCATTCTGAACTGATTTAATTCTGAAACGTTGCCTGAGAATATAAGATCATTGGTAAACTGAAACCGTGCCATTCATCTTCGAAATTCGAATTTCGAACGAAAAGTCTCGCGCAATTTAAATTGTGGTCAAAAGTTTAGAGAAAGAGTTTCAATCTGATTCTATCAAAGATATCACTGACCTGGTATCGGACCATTGACAGTCTCAGACGTATTATCGGACCAGCCTCATCGAGATTAGCATTTTGAGCAATTGATTATTGGACCCAGACCAACTCTGAATCATCCCAAAAAATCATGCCGCCAAAGAAGAAAGATAGCTCGATATCAATCGGCACCGCGCCTGTGGTGCCCAAGGAGGTCGATGAAAAGAAGCCCGGTGGTATGTGGGGCGCCGCAAAAAACTGGTCGCAAGTGTTTCAAGCGAGCCCTGAACCGCACAGTGGCGATGGCATACCCAAGACGATTTCAAAAGTTGGATCGCAATCGGCGTCACAGGTGTTATCTGCTTCTGCCGGGCCTTCTGTGAGAGCAGGCGGGAGCATGAGCCAAAGCCAGACGATCTCGGGGTCGTCGCCAGAACCGAGCGGAGCGAAAAGTAATGATGGACAGTCAAGTTTGAGTGCGGCGGCGAAGAAAGATGGTATTGCTGGTGCGCCGAAAAAAGATGGTAGTGGCGATGGAGCAGACTCATCGCAGAAAGGTGGGGATAGTAGCGCAGGAGCGAACAAAGGCTCATCAGATGGACCTGGTGCGGGTACAGGTCCAACAAACAAAGGTTCTTCTAATGCCACAAGTGGGCCTTCACCCACTACAGGGGCAGGAGGCGCTTCTGCGTCGAATAATGACGGCGGAAGTGGAGCACAGAAATCGGACACCACGGGCAATCAAAAGGCCCAAAACAACAACAAGGATGGCATCAACAGCAGCAGTGGGCCGAATAACAACAACGGAAAATCCTCTGATAATAAAACGGAGGCTTTATCAGCCGGCGGAGGAGATAATAGCTCAAATCTCTCACAATCGAATCCGCAGCCGAAGAAGAAAGGAAAAAATGGCACCGCCAAGGGAGATGGGAAGTCTAATAATAAAGGCGACAATAAAGGCGACACGAAAGGTTCAGATAACAACAAATGGGGGGATAACAACGGCGAAGATTCCGGAAAACTGACAAAATCAGCGAAGACAAAATCTTTCACCAACAAGCGAAATCAGACCGAAAACGAACTCTCAACGCCGATGGGAATAATCAATCGGACAGCTAGTCAATTGAGTCACAAGAGCTCACAAAACAACGTAGACGGAAACGAAAAAGGAAATAATCTAACTCAATCGAGACACAACAATAACAAAAACAACTCAGATGAAAAAGGCGCGAAGGGTAAGAGTAAGGCGAAAAAGGGAGCCGCCAACCCCAAAGAAAAGAGTAGAAAGATGTCTGGAGGAACCACGACAGAAGGGGAGGAAATGTTGGGGGACAGAACGGCTACTTTGAGTGCCAGTTCGAACCCCAAGAAGAAACCGCAAAACAAAAAATTTCAAAGGGATCTGAATTCAAACCCGAGTGTGGCGAGCAGTTACGACATAAATGCATTAGCGTTAGAGGGTGCCACGAGTGCAGCAAGTGGAGCAAGTGCACGTCTGCAGCCGACCGTCAGTGTCACAGCACCGCAGAAAGAAAGTTCTTCTGCAGAGAATAAAGCAGATGGCGGTGAAAAGACTGATGGCTCAAATATTGACAGTAAAGACAGCAGCAAAGACACCAGCAGTAAAGACAGCACAAAAGAAAAATCGGCCCCAACGCCGTCGGATAAAATGAAGCCTCGATGGGCTGATATTAGTATGGAAGATGACGAAGTTCACGAGACTCTCCAAGCCGCCATCGTGAAGCCCTCACCTAGCTCAGCTTCGGGTTTCGGAGGGTCGAATAACAACTCAAATTCGCAACTAAATTCTATTAACAATTCGAATTCTAACTCAATGAATAATATGAATCAGATGAACGGGGGTGGCAACAACAACATGAATCAGGGTGGAATGGGCAACAATCAGGGCAACAATAATAACTCTCGATGGGTGGACACATCAACAACAGAAATAAACAATGGATGGGGCAACAATCAGGGTAACCAGAATTGGAACAACAATTGGGGCGGGGGATGGGGTGGAAACTCTAATTCAAAGTCTAACAACAACAACCAGTATGGAAATATGGGTAACAATATGGGAAATTACGGAGGCGGAGGTGGGTCAACGGGTTCAAATTGGGCGCCGAGTAGCGGTACCGGAGGAAATGATCAGTCTAAGGGTGGAAAGCGGAATAACAAGGGAGGAAAGAATGACAATGATATGTCATTAGGGTCTGGTATGGGAAGTGCACTTGAAGCAACGACTTCAATAACCAATATCAACCCACCACCGCCTCCGCCAGGTGGGAATAAAAACATGATGGGAGGAAACATGATTGGAAATAGTAATGACGCCAGTGGCAAAAACAAGGGGGGAAAAAATAAAGGTGGTAAAAAGGATGGGAAGGGAGGTCAAAATATCACGCCTCCGGGCAGTGGGATACAAAATCCGCGCTCATCACAAAATCTGGGCTCTGAAGCAGCATTATCGTCAGCAGTGTCGCCAGTTCCAGGCTCAGAGACGGGAGGAGGACGGCCATGGCTCGGCGTGCCACCGCGGGAAAGAAACCAAATGGGAAACAACTCTAATTCAGGCAATTCAGGAGCGGATGATGGCATGATGTTCATGAGATCACAATTTGGCAGTCTGAATCAAAACAACAACAACAGAAATGATCCGCGGTCTAATGACAATAGCAACAACGCCGGCGGAAAGAACAATAAAGGGGGAAAAAACAAAAACAAAGGAGACAATCAGAACCAAAATCAGAAAGGAGGTGGTAAAAACAATCAGAATCCAAATAATCAGAATGCCCAGAATACTACTGCAATGGTGCCACCTACCTCACAAATGTCACAACAACCCGGCTCGAAGATCGGCGAAGAGATCCTATCAAGCCAAATCCAACCCTTAAGCCAAGTTCTCAAATCTGATATTCAAACATTGGGCCCGACCAGTAGTATCGCCAGCAGTAACACAGGTGTTGTTATTCCAACGAGTAACATCACTAACGCTGGGAATGCGGGGAACCAACAGCCAACAAGCAGCAATTTGGTCAGTCAGGGCGCGCCAGTTACCAAGAATAACTCAGACAATTCGGAAGGGTGGGAACAATTCAATAGAGCACCATCAACAAGTGGCCCAATATCGGGGGTCGTAGCAGGAGGGGCACAGCAGATCACAGCCGGCAACAGCCAAAGTTCAAATACAAGCGGCGCTGGTGGAAATAATGTCATCAACCTCCAACAGCAATTGTTGACAAAGACAGCATCAAACACAGCGGGGAATCAAAATGCAGGAAACGCTGCAGCCAATTCGGTGCTCAATAATGCACAACAGCAACAGCTCCAACAGCAAACGCAAGCCGCAAATCTGAACAACTTGGAACTCCTCGCAACTTTGAGGAATAATTTAGTCCAACTCCAACAGATGATGAGCCAAATGTTGACCCCGTCCAGCCCCAACGCTGGTTTCATAGAAAACTTAAAGAAAACCGCTGGGGAAGACGTCAGCCTTTCTGACGCTCTGGCTCAAATCCCGCCCGAACAAGTCACGAATATGCAGAACACACCAGAAGCTTTATCTGGTTTGCAAATCAGAGATTTAACTGAACTCGTCAAACTTTTAACCGTCGCCCGCCATATCCAACAAGCGGAGCAACAGAAACGAGCTTTAGAAGAAAGCATGAAACAACAGCAATTACAGCAAAATCTCACCCAAATCCAGCAAGCCCAGCAATCTCTGTCGCAACATTCGGCAAACTTGTCGCAACAGCAAGCGGAATTGCTTCTGAAGCAACAACAAGCTCAGGCTCAAGCTCACCAGCAGCACCAAAACAACGATGAGCTCCAGAAACGATTGAACATTTTGAACCAATCTGGCATCACCGAACTCCAGATAAGAGGCGTGGGAATTCATTCCAACGCTGCTTTGTTGCAATGTTCTATCCTCCAGGTCGCCCAAGTCGCGCAGAATTTAGTGGCCACCCAGATGCAGACTTTGCAAGCCTCAATTCAGAACCAAATGTCCATGAACCCGCAAGGTGCAGCGAATTTGCAAGACCTCCAAACAATGCAGACTTTGCAACAGCAGTATGCTGTCGCTCAACGAAACGTGCAATTGGCGCAACAACCCAGCAGCGTGGCTTTGGTGGGTGCAACTACCCAGCAGCAGCAGCAGACTGCGGCGGCAACCCAGCTGAATGCTGCGAATTTGCTGGGCGGCGCACAGCAAAATGCGGCGGCGTTGAACAATTTACTGGGGCAAGCTGCGAGTGGAGTTGGTGTCGGGGGACAGAATCAGGACGCTTTGAACCAGGCTTTGGCGAGTTTGAACCTTGGACTTCAAGGCTCAAACTCGAACCTTCAAAATTCTACCCAATTATTGAATTCACTGAATTTACAGCAAAGTCAACAAACCCTGCTAAATCTAAATATCCCCAGTCCAGCGGGTCAACAAGCCACACAGCAGCAGCAATTTGGGGCCCAAAACAGCAATTTCAGTCAGCAAAATAGCAATACAGGAAACAATAGTAATCTTCTCGGAGTCGGCGGTGGAAACGACAGTTGGGGCCAGCAACAAGGCAGTAGCAATAGTTTGGCCAGTATGGGTCAACAGGGAAACAACAATCTCCTGGGAGGGAATCAAAGTGGCATGAACCCGAATGCGCAGGCCTGGAACGCCGGAGGAAATGCGAATAACGCGCAAAATAATAAAGGTATGTCGCAAAATAGGCTAAACTGGAATATGGGTGGATCCGATGTCGGGACGAACTCAAATATCGCCAGTTCGGCTTCTTCGGCTGCTGGCAGCGACAAGGGAGCTGGAAAACGAAATATGAAAGGCGGGAAAAACAACAACAACGCTCAGAATAATGCTAAAGGAGGGAATAATGCGAACAACAACAACAATTCAGATAACACGATGAATTCCGGATATGGCAACAACAATGACGCGAGCAGGTGGGGTAACACCGGAACAGACAATAGTAATACTAAAGGACAGAACAATACGAAAGGACAGAATAGGAACAATACTGGAGGCAATAACGCCAACAATCAAAAAGGAGGCTCAAATAATGTAAAATGGGGCCAGAATAGCCAAAAAGGAGGCGGTGATATGGAAACCGAAAGCTACCCCGCATCCGGCATGCAGCCCACAAATAGTAACGACAGCACCGGAAACACCGGAACCGGAACCGGAGGAAACAGGAGTCTGAATCCAAAGTCAGGTAATCAAGGGGCTGGAGGAGCGCGAACACCGCGGTCAAACTCACCGAGACCTTCACCAAAAGTTTCCCCGAAAGCGAAAGCGGCTACCACGAAAGATTCGCCGAGGAAAGGCAAGAACAGTGGGCCTAATACCACTAATAGCTTAGCCCATAGCACAACAAACAAAAGCATCGGCTCCGCGTTGGAAAAGTCGGAATTGCAATCTGGCGGTAGTCACAGTGGAAATAGCGGTCACACAAATAGCGGTCCGCCGGCGAAGATTACAGATGCGAATTCGAAAGATAGTTCGAAATCCATTGGAAGCGAAGGCAGTATAGCGTATGAATTCAAACTATCAGCTTCTCCGAAGCTAGGAGCCAAAGCGGGTGGTGGATCACAGAATTACAAGGCTACAGGAATTTCAGGAAATAACGCGGTGAGAAGTACTTCACCTAATCCATCGCCGAAAGTAAGTCCGAAAATGAGTCCAAGAGGACACAATATCAAAATGGACTCGAGCAGTAATACTTTTAAACCCAAGCCTCGAGACGCATTGGAGATGAGCAGTATAGGGGTTCAGGATAGCGCTTTAACAGGTTCGAAGACGAAAATGCATGAAGGAAACCACAATTCTGCATGCGAATCTTCACCAGAAATAATTTCGGAAATCAAAATCCCTAAGATTTTGAAGAGAGGCGAATCGACAGAAACGCCTGCCGGGGGATATTCGAATTCAAATTCGAATTCAACGGGTGGTGGAGGTGGACAAGGAGGAGGCGCAAGTTTCGATTCTAGTACACTAAATGTGAGCCCAAAAAATGTGAGCCCAAAAAACATAAAGCCGGAAAGTAACAGTCGTTTTGATACTGGTGTTAGTCGTTTCGATAGCAATACAACTTCCGATACGAAGTTTAACATAAGGAATTCGCCTAGGAATTCAGCAAGGCAGTCAGCCGCAGAAGCGGAATTGCCGAGTAAGTCAGACGCAAGTATTGTGAGCTGTAATGGCGAAAGTAGTACTGCGACTGGAGGGGGTGCTCAGAGTCTGAGTGCTGAAACCGGGTCGGCTGCTCCCAGTGGATCAGCCGCGCCAAGTGCCAATCCAGAAGAAACTACTGGTCCAACCCCAGAAACCGTGTCAAATCAGGAACCTCCTGCAGAAAATCAGGAAAAACCCGAATCGCCATCAACAACAGTAGACCCGACAACAAATACACAACAAGAGACCAGCAATCCAGAGAAAACCAGCAATGCTCCAGACAGCGGCTCGTCACCGAAAGAAGAGACCACCACAACAGCAGGCGCGACAGAAACTAGTCAAGACGGCGGAGAAACCGTAGAAGGAGGCGAAAAGCCAGAAGAAGTAGAAGAGAAGAAGGAAGAAGTGAAATTGCCACCTAAATCTTGGGCTGATTTAGCAACAAGGAATAGACCTGAGGGAAAGGGAGGAAAGACGTCGGCAGTTGCAGGAGCCGTAGCAAGCAAAAATGTGTCCATTTTGGATTGCCTTGCGTACTTGGCCGATCAGAAATTGCCTGATGGTATAATTTTTTGTTTTGAAATGACTTTTTTAATTAGGATGAAATTAATACTTTCATTGTTACTTGTATTGTAAAGAGCGCGTGGTAAATGGTTTTCAAAATTTTGCAATGGAAACATATCACATACAAAAGCGAAAATTTTCTTCCCAATCTCTTTTCAGCTCACCCCCTTAAAAAGGACATCCCCAGCCAAAATTGGGGCCCACGCATCGAGGGAATTATCAGGAATGAAGGGAAAATAGTTATTGGGAAGCATTCTTTCTATATCAGAGGGCTTGAAAACGTCAGAGGATCGAATCTCTGCTATGTCAACGCCGTCATCCAAATGTTGATCACATGCCAACCTTTGATGTCAATCCTCTCCATGGCCGGCACCGGAGACGCTCTCAGATCACAAACTATGGCTTTGAAAGAGGTGTGCACCCAATTTCACAAACCAGATCTCAACGCAACCAACCCATCCGGTCGGCAGGCACCGGAATACGGCGCCAACTGCAACACCGCCGGACTTCCATTCTCGGTGATGACGCAGCAGTTCGAAAGTGTCGTGCGAGGATGGCAAAGCAAAAGAAACGCACAGCAGGATGCGAGCGAATTTCTTTTGTATTTGCTTTCGAAAATTCACGAAGAATCGTGCTGGAAATTGCAAGAGGGTGACGAAAGCATCCGAGAGAATTATGAGAACAATGACAAAGACACCGCTGGCGAGAACAATGACGATGGCGAATGGGAAGAAATGGGCAAAGGCGGTAAGAAGGTCGAGAAACGACACATCACCGAAGATTCTGTCATCATGAGGATATTCAGTCATATCCTTGAGTCGAGGACAGTATCGAAGAAATCTTCCGGCACTGTTTCTATGGAACCGTTTTTCATCTTGAATCTCAGTATGGAGATGGGCAAATCAATGTCTATGGCGTCAAATGCAGCTAGTCCGACTTCTAATACAGCAGCTGTTGTAAACGGAGCCAGTCCAACAGCAAATGCACAAGCCGGCACTTCACAAATACTCACCTCAGGCATGCTAAACCTGGAAGACATGGTCAACACGCAATGCAAGGAAGAATCCACAGATTCCGGTTATACGCATTATCATACCGTCACCAGATGGCCAGCGTACCTCGTAATTGTGCTGAAACGTTTCTCATACAATCACGAAACCGGCGCTACAAGGAAGATCACCAGGAACGTGACTTTCAGCGAAAATCTTACGATTCTGGACAAAAACATCTCGTACAAGCTCACATCGTGCATTTCACATCAAGGAGACCGTGCAGACAGTGGGCATTACGTGGCTTATGGTAGACACAATGCGGATTGGTGGCGATATGACGATTGCAAGGTGCAGAGTGTGTCGGATATGGGGCAGACGTTGATGGATGCGAATTTGCAATCACAAGTGTACATCTTTTTGTATGAAAGGACAACCAATCCGATTGTGAATATTAAACCCTGAGATATCGTTGCCAGTGGGCCGGGTGAATACTTATCAAGCCCTGAGATATCGTTGCCAGTCGGCCGTTGCAGTTGCCAGTCGGACAATTGCAAAGGAGATTCAGGAATCAGGATGTTTCAGGATGCTAGTAAGCATAACGGTCAATAGTGCCTTCCTTCTATCGGTTTCAGCAAGGAAATTTGGTACCGTTTCGTCGAGCATTTGATTTCTATGGAAGGTGGTTGTGCGGTTGGACTTTTGTTTTTGGTTTCAGTCTTTTCAGACAGTTGTTGGTATGAATGGTCAACTTGGTTGCTTGACCGGGGAGGATCTAAGATTTTCTGGAAAAAAGGATCAGGATTTCTCAGTTCATCAGTCAGTATTCCTGGCGGAAAAAGTAGTAACAAGGTCCCTGATTACGAATCGAGTCTGTGGAAAGACGACATGAGCGGCGGTAGTGATAACTCAGAACTGTTTGCGTCAATCTAGTGTACATATACCCGTCTCGAATAAGGTCATGTGTACGCATATAATTTTCAACCACCAGATTTTTCTCTCAATTCAATTTCTTGTCGATAGCAAATGAATGTCTCAGCGTAATATCAAGCAAAAATCCGTTCTCTTCTCTCTATTTGGTATTAAAGCGTTTAAAGGTTCCTGCGGTATTTCCGATGGATTCAAGTCATCGGTTGGACCGTGGGAGAGCTAAAACTCGGAATTATTGTGGTGAGCCTGAGTATGAAATCTGGATGTCAATGTTGTTTATAGAAATTCTTGACATCTTACTACGGCGACGATCGCAATGTGAATCGTAATCAGAATCCGAATCATCGATTTTTGTCTTTGCTGTTATTGTATAACCACAAAGCTTGTGGAGCTATATTAGAGCTTCAAACACACAGAATCCAGATCGCAATGATTATATTTTTCAATCATATTGTGCTTTAAGTTTTTACCTGAGTCTGCCATGCCAATGATGTTTCGACTAGAATTATTATCTTTCAAAGTTTTTTCTTCTAGTGTTGGTACGGTTTGTCAATCATTGTGGGCGCCACAGTCTTCGTTAAACTCTAGCAAATTATGAACGGTCATTTTCAAATATGTAGCCATTGATCGACTAGGATCCCCGTGGGACCAATGATTTGAATCATCATAAATCATGAGAAGCGCAATCCTTGCAGCCATTCCGAAGGGCATAAGGTGAATCATGATTAATCTCAAAAAAAAAAACTCATTGCAATGAGTCAGAATGATGTTAGAAAGGCTAGCATTGACGATGATCGGCGAGATGGAATGACTAAATCGACATCATGACTCAAACAAGTGTATCACGCCCCTGATCTCGAGTCTCAGTTTGTAGCTGTACAGTCACGGTGAAAGGGAATCGATGCAAATGTTACCAGCGGCGAACCGATGCAAGGGTAAATGTTTGATTTCAAAGCAATGATTCCAATGAATTTTAGTCTTGTCTTCTTCTGAGATATATGTTAATACCATCATGATAGATACCATGATATTGATATCGTCTGTGTATATAATTATAGCTAGGTGGGTCCGTATCATTATATAAGCATATTAGTCTGAGCCACCAGTGCCAGTGTGACTGTCAGTGAGTCCAACATTTAAAATCGATCGAAAGATTCTGAATCAGAACTTTTGAAATCGTCATTCTCTAAACTTTTCCTTCATTTTTTCCTTCATGCATTGAGTCGTCTGATACACTCTATTTATCGTGTTTTTTTATGCAATCATTGCCGAAATTTCAAATCTGATTTAATCATCATCTGTTGTTTTCTGTTTTTTTTCATTCGGAATGATACATCATACTGTATACAGCTGAACTTTGCAGTGAAGCAACAACTTGATACCATGATGTCAGACTATTGTGTAAATTGCTTTAGAAAAATTTAATCGGAAATAATTATTGTCCCGTCGGTGGTATCGCAGATTCCTATGAGTTGTATCGTGGATTCGTAGTTTTCATTCTAGTTGAAGTTTTCTCATTTATTCAAGTCTCTCATGTAAGTGGTGATCAGAATCGCAATTTTCATTACATCAGCAATTTTTTCTCAGCGTCGTCAGTCTTAGATTTTAGACTCTTTCAGAGTATAAATTATTCTATCAAAATTTTCAAATTCAGTTAGCAGATCAAATCTCTCAGAATATTATGTTCAAGTGTAAATTTTTCGAGTCTTAGTTTACAATGTTACAGGAAGCAAACAAGTTGTGGAATCTGGATAAACAAATCGATTCTCTCGCAGGATAATCAGATCCAGATCATTCATTCGATAATCAAATATTAAGTTGTAGACATCGTAGTCACGATGTTTTTTTTCTTCATGAATCAAAATCCGATGTCTGATCATCTCAGAAACAGAATCAGAATCCGATCGCATAGATGGTGCCAGTCTTTCTACAAAGTTTTTCTACAAATTGTAAGGGTAGTCTCTCTTAAACTTTCTAGCTTCTAAGGGTAACTCTATAGATTCTAAGTCGTTCTAAGGGTAAATAGAGCGTCACATTTGAATCTTGATCGTTATATTCACCGTTATATTGTCAGCGTTAATATTGTATACAGCAGCGAAAGGAATTATTAGCCAAATTTAAAGGAATTATTGGCCGAATTTCGAAAGGAATTATTGGGCACGAAGATTCAGAATGTATTTGATATTGAAGCTTGGTAGAGTCAGAATGTTTTCGGATTCAGTTACTCTGAGATTATATACTCACATATTGTTGAAAAAGTGTACGCATGTAGTCACTATAGCATCTTGAATGAATCAGATTTTAGTATTAAGCGATGAGTTTAGGTTACAGAGTTTGAGTTAAGTTACAGTAGATTCTGTATTGGTAGAGGAAGAGTTCCTGTAGATGAGGTCCTGTGGGTCGTGTGAGTCTTTTGGGTTCAACTTTGAGGTTCAATTTTGAATGAAATCGTGGCCTGCATGATGGTGACTCAAATTCAAGTCTGTATGGTTCCATCAATGATTATGGTGACTCAAATTCAAGTCTGTATGCTACAGTCCTAGTAACTGTAACAGTTGGTGATACGAGTCAACTGAGCGACATACACAAGAATTTGGATAAGCATCCGATGGGTTAGGTGTCATCTTAGGTGTCATCATGACATGGATTTTGGTGTGGTTATACCAACGCTTGCAGTAGCAACAAAGGGTCAGTATACTATTGACAGTAGCACGAGCAACAATGGTCACACTGGGTCTTGGCTTTCAGCTAGTGGTCCAATAGTGTCACGCTAGCCTCGCTAGTATAGCGAATAGCCAGTACAGTAGGCAATTTGAATTGTCTCAATGTGACAAAGCAGCGTTTGTTCACTGGAGAGTCTTTTCTACACCAGCTAGAATCGTAGCCGCGCGTGAATGAAGCCTAGGGTTGAAAAGATTCACAGAACAGCAGCAGCAGGCCTGAAAAGATTCAGAGAAGTTGAGTCTCAAAACTTAAGCGGGCAGCCGCACGTGGGTTCGCAAGGCTCGGGGGACCGGGCTCAAATTGATCAGTGATCAATCAATCGTTTTTCTGTAGATCTTGTAAGTTCTCAACGTTTTAGCTGTAAGGATAATTTTACCTGTAAGGATAATATGCAAACAATACTTTTACCTGTAAGGATTCCAATTGTTTGAATTTCCAGAAAATTCTAATTTCTCCTTTCTAGACTCCTTGAGAGTGACAGAGTAGTACTCGAAATAAGTGTAAGCTAGCCTATGACAGCAAAGTTGACAGCAAAGTTGTAAACAAACATACATAGAGGAGGAGGCTTTTAGTCTCTCTTTTCGAATTTCACACATTTTACTATGAGATGACACTGAGTCAGTGTAACATTATGGTCACTATTTGGTTTGACAGTTCTGGGAACTTTTTCAGCCCCGGGAATTTTTCAGCCTGAATCTGAATCATCAATCATGATCAGAAGCTAGAACCATTGTCGATAAAAAGTTAAAACTGTGCATGCATTGTTTTTCCTCCAAAAACTTCGAAGCTGATTCATTCTTCGGGACCTCCTCCCGAAGGGAATTGAGGGAGGAGGTCTTGCAATATGGTGTGGTGTTCATTGTTGACGGTTCTCGGCGGTGTTTTTTTGTGGATTTCGATTCGGGTTTTGATCTGGAAATTTTTTGGCTCCGATTGAGTGAGCTGAGATTGCTGAGATGAACTTTTGAGCTGAGGCAGAGGTCCAAGGTGTCTGATTTTGAGGTCGTTGTTGGTTGAGTCACTGCTTGAGATGATATCATAGCATGGATGAGAATACAGCGTCATTGTGGATGACAATATCAATACAATGACTGTGGTTGAGAACACCGACGTGTGGGTGAGATTGGAGCGTTATTAATGGTAATTATAAGTACAGTGGCGACAACAAATTACAATCAAGGTAGTGCAATGCAGCAATGACCGACTCCGCATCTTCGATTCGCGAATCGCTACCGGCGAGTTCGGTCTATTCCGATTCATTCGAGGTTGCAGAAAGCGAGAAAGCGGATGAGGAAAGCGGGAAAGCGGATCCTCAGGACAGTGAAAAGGTCGAGGAAGCGCAGCCTGATTACGATTATGGAGACGATTTCGAGGATGTGTACAGCAGAGAGGGGACGCCACGGTCTGCGGAACCACCGCGATCTGCCGAAGTTGAACAGCCCGTCTGGACGACCGACAAGTCGAGGGCGTATCAAATCTTCCCCGGTGCAAGACGTGTTGGATCGGAGGAAAATTTCGGAAGCTCGAGTGGTAGTTCCAGTAGCGCGAGCGCGCGTGGCGCCAATGTAAGCAGCGCAAATGCAAGCGGCAGACAATCTAACAAGAACACGCGAAGCAGTGGCTCTAGCAGCGCTAGTGCCAGTGGGAGGCATGGATCTTCCGGAATCTTCGGCACAAAGCCTGGCAGTTCGTCATCGTCGAGTAGCGCCAGTGGTGATCATGTGAATAACGATGGACAGAATCTGGATGGGAAAACCGAAGAAGATCCTGCGATAGCCGCCCGCCGCGCGTGGACACAGAAATTGGATGCCCAGCTGGATGCGTTGTACAAGGATTCAGAATCTGCGTCAGAAACTTTCGGTACGCAGAACGAAAGGTCAGAAAAAGAAGACTCTTCTTCACAACCTGGAAGACCTTCTCCAGGACCCTGTCTCCCATCATCCTGGCTGTCAAAGTTGGATTCGTTGAAAAAAACCAAAGAAGAGATGCTACGGGAAGAGTACGAGAAACACAGAAAAGAAAAATCTTCTGCAAAGCCGTGTCTTTCCGGCCACTGGGTGGCCAAGTTGGAGGCTGATATGAAACTGCGTGGTCCCGACGTTCGGGGGAGGCCGGATCTGATGGAAAGACACAGGAACGATTCAGGGGGTTACGATCCTTGCTATGTGCCGGAATTTCATGGTGGTTCTTGTGTTGCTGCACGCGAAATATCCAACGTCGAAAAAGAAAGGGGTCAACAACAGCTTCATCTTGAAGACACCGCCACGACGAGACAAAACATCTATGACAAAGGGAAGGAAAAGGCATCTACAGCCGAATTCACTTCCTTCCTGGAAAATATTCGCGATCCCCTGATCGGCGAAATGACTGAATTTTTGAGGGAACTCTCGGATACAAGTCGGGAGCTCAAACAGGATTTGGCTCGGTATACGGGCTCAGCTGCAGCCGGAGGCGCCGATGGAGGCGATGCTGATGAGAGTCGCGAGGCCGGCGCTGGAACGCTGCATTCTCCAGAAAGAAACAGAAACGAGATGAATTCGCCAGGGAAAGAGAACAGAAACGAAAACAGAAACCTGACTTCCGAAGCTCGTTTGGAGAATATTTTCCAAAGACGTGGAAAGCAGAAATCGAAGAATCAGAATTCACCATCAAATTTGGATCCACGTAGCAGGCTTCATAACTCCCGAATCGCCGGCAGCGGATCACCCCGTCGTCCTTACGACGCGTTCCTGCAAAAGCTACATGACCAAACGACGTCTGCCATCCAACGCAAGCAGTATGCTGATAGCAACGATGCCTTGACGGCGGCGAAGATTGAGGATTATTACAACTCACGGGGCGCATTACTGGACGCGGAAAAAACACGATTGGATCGATTCGTTTTTGATGATCAGATGAATGATCAGATCGATGCTGCCGAAGATCCTGCGGAAATCCGTATCGGAGAAGACATCTACACTTCTGAATTGCGACGGCAACTTGCAAAAGACATCGCGGAGTCAAATCAAATCGCAGACGCCGCTATTTGGCGAGCAGAGAATGGCGAAACAGGTGAGAAGGATGGAATAGTTCATGTTCCGGGGAGGAAGATCGTTCATGTTGCTGAATCGTCAAAAGGCGGTGTTGATTCTAATGAAACTGATCAGAAGAACGGCAAGGCAGATCATCGCAAGGAGCTTCCTCTACACCCAGCGACTGTCAGGACAGAAGCCCAGTACCAGAGCGATGTGGCTGAGCTGTTGATCAGAAGAAACCAAACGCAGAAGTTTGGCTTTTAGTGCTTCATGTCTGGTTTATTTGAAAAGTCATGAGTGCCCTTGTTTGTCTCTGCCTTTTTTTGTCTCCCTGTGTACAATGACAGTTTCGCGACCACAATTCTTCCAATTGGGTTCTACTGTTATTTGTGGAGCGATCTGATCGTAGAATTCGAAAGTTGTACCAGAGTATTACAGAGGAGAGAATCTGACACGAGAATCGTTGAAGCGACACATTGCCGAGATACGAGCCACCTTGCCGAGACACGAGACAGTGAGACAGAGATCAATTCTTATGCTCTTGGGCGAGTAAATCATTTGGAACCACGAGACCTGTTGACATTGTTGATGAGAGGCAAGGACGGTAAGAGAATGAATTTGACGAGATACAAAGCCTGCATGAGAAGAAAGAAAATTCAAAATCGGTTTGTTTCTGAAAGTGCTTCTCAATTCTGCTCCAAAACATTGTCCTGAAAATGGAAAGCGTTAATGTTGTCAAAGTGGCATGACAAGTTAATGTGCCTTTTTTTTAGAAAATGCTAATCATTTGAGTCTATTCAGCCTATTCTTCAGATTTCAAGTCTGAACTTTCCATTGATCCAATTTCTTCATTCAATCATTGCACTACTCCGCGAGTAACTCACCTGAAGAAAAACCTAGCTTTTCTGACCTTGATTCCAGCTGTGCAATATATTCTCGAGTCATTCGAGTTGATTCCAAGGACCTGACCCTGGTTGCCAAAAGATTTGTAACCAGCTGGTTGCCAAAAGATTTATTACCAGGATTCAAGGGCAACCCATTACATACGAACATGCCGAAAGCTGACTATTTCCAACTCCATTTCGTGCCGCGGGCACCACAGAATGACTCGCTCTGCAAGTTCGACCATCGGCAGCACCACTTACCCGACCAGATCAAGAGGAACTATGTCATCGAAAGACAGTGCGGGGGCGGCGCATTTGCCAATGTCTACAAATTTGTGCACCATTCGGTGGCTACGAAATACAATTACTCTGCGCAGTCCGCAGCGCACTCTGGGACAGCACACTCTGGGAATTTGCAATTTGGAGGAGGTGGCAATCAGAATAGTCAGAATTTCGGAAATTTGAATCATCACAACAGTTCTACCAGTTCTTCCTCGTCGGATTCCATCTCCGACCTCGAGATCGCCGTCAAGGTTTTAGAAAACAAGGAGTATCCGCTTCGAAATATGGAACACCTGATGATTGATGAGCTACAATGTTTGCAAACCTTCGGGAAAATGGGGAATTCACACCCCAACGTAATTTCCGTCATCGATATCTATAACCAATGTTACAATTCGGAAGATTTTGCGAAACACCAGCATACGTTTATCGTGATGCCATTCACAGCAACCACTCTCGATGTGTATTGCGAAGCGGTTAGGGCGAGGATTAAGCAGTTGGAACAGCAGAAGAATAATTCTGCAGATGATAACGCAAATGGCAATGCTAATAACAATGGTAATGCTTTTGCCAATGGTCCTCCGCAAAGCAACTGTTATTCTCGTGGTATTGGTGGTGTGAATAATTCGTCGAGTCGGATTGTGAGCACCTTCGGGGGTCCAGGCTCTAACTTTGGCCAGGCCCAGAATTCCAATGTCGGAGGAGGAGGAGGTCAAGGCTCTTCAATATTTCAAAATTCGGTATTCGGTGGTCCGGGAAACAATAATTCCTTCGCCCAGAAGCGGAGAAGTTCGTTTGCACATGGATCCCGAGACGTTTCTGTCGAGTCGCAGGTCCCAGAATTTGTGTCTGGCTACGCCGCTTCCCAAATACTTCGGGGCATCATGCACATGCATCATCACGGGTGGGCCCATTGCGATTTGAAGGCTGACAATGTGCTGGTCGCAACCGACGCCGCTTCAACTGCCGCTAATAAGTCAAGACCTGGGTTTCCTGTTTTCAAAATTTGCGATTTCGGATGGAGTGTGAACTTTCAGAAGATGTATCCAGGGGGAGCGCGGGAAGTCGGGAATAATCACATCATCGGCCCAAACCGACAATGCGGCACTGCCTTGTACAATCCGCCGGAAATCAACAACGCACACTACGAGGAATTGAACACTTCGGTCGATATTTTCGGTTTGGGTGTCATGTTCTGGATGATGGTGCAGCCGATCATGAGAGATTTAAATTATGGATCTCATAATGGAAGAGACAGAGAAAGTCCGGCGAAATTCGACAGTAAAGAATTCAACCAGAATCCGGCATTGTTTTTCCGAACCCGCAATCGGACCGGTTCTGAAGGCGCAACTGCGTTGATCGAGACAGCTTTGGACCCCGATCCGGAAACCAGGCCGAATGCGATGCAGCTGATTCATGGGGCGAGCACGATGAAAAACGGGGATTTGATCAACAGTTACTGGAAGTCGAAACTGCAAGAATTTGAAGACGAATACCCAAAATTATTGGTCAATCCGATGTCATCAGAACTCGCTCCGGGCCAAACACAGATGGGACACGGCACACATGCAGGAATAGTACGCACAACGATTGCACAGGTTAGAAAAGAAATTATGCGAGAAAATGGCAATGCAGAAGCGCCTGTCCACGAGTCAAAAGTACGAAACGCACCTCCCGCACGAAGACCAGAAGGTAGTGGTGCCAGACAGGAACACCAGCCTGCTAGGGGGCAGCCTGCTAGGGGGGCGGGCGAGCATCAGGTGCAGTCAGAAACTACAGGTCGGCGCATGTCGAGTGACAATAATTATCAACGACCCATCAATTTGGGCGGAGGCGGAATTGCAGGCACTACTGGGTTCAGTTTTCAGGGCTTGGGAGCTGTAAGCAGACAGAGTTCTGCTAGTTTGACAAGAAATAATTCGGAAAGTCACATTGTGACTAACAACCAGAATTACATTGGCACTAATCAGAACGGTCCCAATCAGAACGGTCCCAATCAGAACAAAACCTTCGGCGATATTCCTGAGGAAATGGCGGATGAGGAGAGGAGGAATGGAAAACACGGAAGTGGTGGGGGATCGAAAAACACGACTATTGGTGGAGGAGTAAACTCTCAGAATGCCAGACTGTCGATCGGATCCAACGCTGTCGGTTGGAATTTGGGAAAAACGACCTTTACCGCGGCATCTTCAATGGGGGGCTCGTCTCATTTGAATAGTGCTGTGAATGTCGGCACAAGCTCCTCGAATCTGAATTCTAATCTGAATCAGGCAACTCAAAACACTAATCTGAATCAGCAGCAGCACCGTTCCTCTACACGTCGCGGACCAAGGATGCAGTTCAACATCTCTACAGGAGGAGCACCGCCGCAATTCGAAGCGCCAACACAAATCTTTCGGAACGATAAGCCTCCGCGAAACGAAAAGCGTCGGCTTCCGCTTGACACCATTGCAGACGATGCAGCAGCAGAACAGGCGGAGTCCAGCCCAGCAGGAGGGTTTGATACGCGTAGGAAGGTCATGGCGCAGTTACAGTCGGCGGGTATCAATGCGACAAGTGGTATCAATGCGACAACTTCCATAAGAAGAGACGCTTCCCATGGAAGAGACCATGGAGGAAGAGAAGACACTGCAAATAACAATCCTAATGACATTACTAGTAATGACGTATCTCAGCTGAACGAAACGCTGTTGGACGATTCTGCTCTGGATGAAACGATGAATTTGGACGACAGTGATCTGCACATAAACCTCTGCGATACATCGAAAGACTCCCTTGCAAAGAGTCAAAATCACTCGACTTCCGAATCCCATTCGCAATCGATTTCTTCCCGGTCCCAGTC
>Ga0099797_100518_pt1 | contig 24717 bp, 23 predicted proteins | sample Uncmet_Sort48C_1_FD_89871 | JGI IMG/M metagenome (GOLD analysis project Ga0099797, IMG submission 89871) | Marine eukaryotic communities from CALCOFI LINE 67, Pacific Ocean - C012_Sort48C_1 | ecosystem: Environmental > Aquatic > Marine > Oceanic | place: Pacific Ocean: Monterey Bay | collected...
CCGAATGGTCGGTGTCCGTGCGTTTGTCATGTAGACTATGAAGGCCCATACTCATGCAAAGAGACGGTTCACGAAGCATGATGGAAAATCTCTACCCCGTCGACATTTCCCATCGGCGGAGAATGCAGTGGTAGATGGTTGTTCGCATGGTACACATGAGACTGGCACTGGATGTGGCGGTATGAAGTAATAATTGTGACGGAAATTATCAAACACGTGGAGGGGGAGTGTGATGAGTGGAGAACGTAGAATCAGCTTCGTGTTGTAGGCGGTCCTCCATGACACGTTTTGAATACACATACACAAAATTCGTATGCACTCGTGGTTGATACCACACGGTTACACAGCAGGGAACACATGCAGGCTGACCATCTTGCATTGGATTGTCACCCCCTCTCTTGCTGTTGTCTGCGTCGTTTGGTGGTTGTTCCCTGTTACGCCCACGAACTGAGTAGCAGGCATCATGGGTCGCCGTCCAGCCCGTTGCTACCGCTACTGCAAGAACAAGCCGTACCCCAAGTCACGGTTCTGTCGTGGTGTCCCCGATGCCAAGGTTTGTATCCGACGTGTCCCGCCTGTGCATTGGTGTCGTGGTGGTAGAGGTTCATGACGTCGTCTGTATCGAGAGCTTCCCCAAGATGGTGGTGAAGGAACGATATGTCTTTGGGTTTCCCAGGTGTGTCATTGTTAATCATTTTGTGTTACGACAGACAAGGTGTGTTGTTTGTTCACAACTATTGACCTCTCGCCTCTCAACTTTCAACGACCTCCTGCAGATTAAGTTCTTCGACTTAGGCAACAAGCGTGCCGATACGGACATGTTTCCGTTCTGCGTCCACCTTGTCTCTAACGAGAAAGAGCAGATCTCCTCGGAGGCTATGGAGGCTTCGCGTATTGCCTGCAATAAGTACATGGTGTCCCACACCTCAAAGCAGGGTTTCCACCTCCGCGTGCGTACCCACCCGTTCCACGTGCTTCGTATCAACAAGATGCTTTCGTGTGCCGGTGCCGATCGTCTGCAAACCGGCATGCGTGGCGCCTTTGGTAAACCCCAGGGCCTTGTTGCGCGCGTCAAGATTGGCCAGGTAAGAGGTGTAATGGAGTGTTTGTATGCACCATTGTCGTGATAGTCATGATGCGGTTGGATCGAAGGATTTTGTCCATCTCATTGTCGAGACGTCGGTAGTAAATTGTGACGTGGAGGTGGTATTTTCATGCGGGTGCTTGTGCCTCAACACGCTATCACCCTCAGTTAGTGTGAGATTTTTCTGTATCAAAGAAGATTCTTTTGGGTCAACGGGGCATATTTCTGATGGTTCTCGTATTTTTGGTGCGTATTACAGCCCATCATGTCTCTCCGCACCAAGTTCGACCACAAGCTGCATGCCATCGAGGCTCTGCGCCGCTGCAAGATGAAGTACCCGGGCCAGCAGAAGATCATTATTTCTAACAGACACGGTTTCACCAAGCTCACTCACGAAGAATACCAGACGCGTCGTGAGGAGGGATCCATCTCTGTTGACGGTAAGTTTCTTTTGTTTGCATGTTTCATGGATTACGCGAATATGCAAAACATATTTTCCTGTGTTATATTTGGTCTTCTTGGTTGATGGCTCTCGTGTTCGATGGTGGTGAGTAGACACAAAAGTTTCATGCGAACATGCCCATTGATAACTCTTTATTGATTCTGACTCGTCAATGATGTCAAACCGCCGTGTTGTACGTTATTAATGCAATGTCGACAGGTGCATACATCAAGTACCACAACAACCGTGGACCCATGAAGCATTGGGAGCGTCGCAACACCATTAAAGCCTAAAGATGCGATGTGTGTCTAAAATTTCGCATGCTTGGAAAATATATACATGTTTCAGAGTTCAAGTGTATTTGCAATTGATTGGTACCCCACACTATCGATAGACAAAAGTATGTGAATGAACGAAAAAGTACTTCGAAGAATTGCTGTGAGAACACACTCTTGTTAGTCTTGGCTGCTAGGGGAAGAGAAACATGAACAAATGTGGGGCACTGGTTGCTTTTTCCATATGTGACATGATAAAGATACAAGCCTCCAAATAGAAATGGTATCTCAGCAGTCGCTGCAAATCGCAACATCACCTGATTGTTTCGCTTCAGACTTGGATTACTACAAGATAATAAGATGGACCACGTTCGTAGATGCTTGAATAAACAAACAGTTTCGTTTCACACCCTTGAATCCCCCCGTCCCCCCCCCCCCCCTGCCTGCCTGTGGGCCACCATCACTAGCTCTAGCTCTCGTTACCCTCTACTAGACCTCTAGAGAGAGAGGAGTAGCGATGGCAAAAATATATTCACCTCAAACTGAGCTAGATCTCGTAGATAAGGCTCTGGGAGTTTTCTCCGCGAACGAGCTCCTCAAAAAAATCATTAACTCCGACTTGTTCAGTTAATTCTTGCGACTGTCATCGTCGTCATCATCACCCCTTGCGCTATGGAATACTAGAGAGAGGTCCGTCTACTACCATGGTGGCCGCCACCTTTGAGAGTGTTAAGGGTGTGTTTTGACGTTTCCATTTCCACCTACCTCAACTTTCATCCGTCCACTGAAATCAATGTGAATGATCGATCGAAAATCCGAGATTCATGGTACGTATGGGGCGCTGGGGCCGCACGTCCGCACACATGGCAGAACTTAAGATGGGACAGTTGACACTGTAATGCAGGGAATCAGAAAGGGCCATGTGGCCATGTACGTACGTCTATACGTCTATATGCTGTGGTTTTCTTGATAGCGGTTGAAAGTGTCGTCGATATGCTCGAATATTCGAATAGCACCCTCGAAGCTTCGAAGATCATCAATTCGAGAATCAAATCGTTAATTGCCGGTGAATACACGTGGTAGTTAGGTCAGAACCACATAGTTCACAGCCAAGCAGAAATCGAGACTTGCTTTATTGCGAAATTGCTTTGGGTGAATCAAAATTTGCAAATTTTGTCGTTTTCCTGCCTCCGATAGCTCCGATCCTCGTTCGCGGGTTTTAGAGGCAGGGACGGAGGTCGGCAGCACAGGAGGGTCGGCCCGTTGTGAAGGGGGCAGACAGCAACCCCTGGCCTGTCCTCATTGGGGGACACGCGGTTTGTGAGGCAAGGGCTGAGTGCATGTACCTTTCAATATGCGAGTGGTCGACACGCATTTTGCGCTGGCGAAAGAATGCGTTCTCCTCATAGTTGTGGACAGCGCTTTCCAATTGAGCCTGCTCGCCGAACTTGGCCTTGTCATAAGCAAGGCTAGGCACGACGACGTTGTATCTGCCTACTCGGCTGTGCTGGGTGTACACACGTATTTCTTGGGTGTATTCAACTTCGCACTAGTGGTGACCATGTCCCGAACAGGGAAGGCGGTCGGACGCGAGGAGTGGGTCAAGCTCGGCGGACTTATACGTACGTCCTTGACTGCTGCTTTGCTTGTTGCCATGGTGTCGGCGGCGGCCCTGTGGGGATTGCGGGACCCGCTTTTCAGACTCATGGACCTCAGTGAAACGGCAAGGTGCGTGACAATACCTGTCGTTCGCAGCTCTTTTGTGTAGAGCTCTTTCTTAATGATCAAAATGCACACACTTTCACTCCCACACTCCAAATCTACATATATAATTGTCAATATTCATCAAATACACATGCACAGACACACCCACACGTGATAAAAAACTAATGCATTTGAAATTGAAAAAATGATGTGGCTCTCTCACCGTCGCCCATTATCGCAGCACACTCGGAGGTAAGGCCTACTACATACGTCTTGCTGCGTTCCCGGGCTATCTCCTGCAGAGGGTGGCTACGGGGGTACTTAGTGCCTACAAGCGTGTCCTGTGGCTGGTGGCTTTGAGTGTCCTCAACGCTGCCATGGAAGTGGGCGGTGTTTACCTTGGGCTTGCCATGTGTCGCACCGACACCCACACCGACAACGGAGAGGCCATTCTCGTATCATCGACCATTGCGGCGACTGTGGTTGCTTGGATAACGGCGATAATCGGCCTCGTTTTGATGTCGTGTGGGGCGCCGCTGGAGGCCCAAGGGCAGGTCCGGATATGTGGAAAGCGTCAGACAATGCGTGGACCATCCAGTGGTCACCATGCATGGCGGAGGGTCATCAAGGAGAGGAGATGCACCCACAATGGTGACCTTACGGGCACGACTGAACTTGGAACAGAATCTAAACGTGCAATTTCACCGCCGTCACCAATGTCGCCATCATCACCACAGAGGAGCGCCCGCGAATATGATGTGTGTGACGAAAGTGAAGGAGACAATGCAGTAAGCTACCAAAACGCGGTTGGTGGACCACCACCTGTGAATAGTGGTGGTATTGACTGTCACAATGACGAGAGTAGAGACAGCAGCGGCAATGGTATACTCGAGATGATCAAATCCTATTTAGCTTCATCAGGTAGGCAAAAAGAATATTATATAAATATATATATATATATATATATGTTTTATGGTGGGATGGTATGGAGCCTGCTTTGTGTTTCTTTTGGCATCAGTTGTTATATCTGGCAGTGACGGTTACAGACGCCAAACCTTGCATCGGACCCGGACACGTATTATACGTGTTAGCGTGGTGATAATCCATCGGTGGTGGCTTTACCAATGCATCGTTACACAGTTGGCTTGCCCGTTCCTTCCGTGTGAATATATTCACCATGTGGTGGTACAGCAAATATGATGGTACGGTCACTGTTGCTTCAGACGTCAATTTTTTGCATGGCCATCCTTGCGAGTCGCCTCAAGGCCCTTCCTGCACATCAGGTATCGGAATGAAGTATGCGGTGGCTCGAGATGACTCTACTCTGATAGTATATGCCCACCAAACTTGTGATATCACTATTAGACCTCTAGTTATATATGAGTCACGTACAATGTGCAAACACGCCCAACCAGGATGTTGCAGATTGTAAGTCTTGCTCTGTAACACCTTTAGGTAGGAATGCCTGTCCAGTGTGGGGACTCGTGCCCTCGCCTTCCTCCGTGTTTAAACCGTCGACCGCCCCTACACACCGTCTCACTCGGGCCCTTACGTGTATGCCGACAAAAAACAAACACTTCGCCAACAAAAGGTCGTGTTGCAGCTCTGGATGGTGACGTCGTATGTGTGCGACGGGTTTGCCGATGCGGGAACAATCTACGGATCAATGTTATTGGGGCAGAGACATTTCACCCGACTTCAAACGCTGTGCACACGTCTGGTTGTGTATGGATTTATTGCGGGTGTGGCGAGCGGCCTGCTTCTCCTTGGCCTGCGAGAAGACATACTCAGAGGCATGACCACGAGAGGCAAAGCCGGAGAGGCATCGCGGGCGGTGTTGCGACAGTTGTGGCCGCTTCTGTGTGTGGCGCAGCCTGTCAACGCGCTCGTCTTCGTTTACGACGGGCTCGTGTACGCGGTAGAGGAATATGGCTTTGTGCGTAATGTGATGCTGATCGGAGCTGTACTTCTCTTCCTACCTGTGACACTCGGCGGATACTTTTGTGTGGGGACATTGCTGATGCTGTGGGTGGCCAAAGGATTGCTGAACACATGGCGATGTGTGAGGTAAGAGGGTGTCTATGAGCCGCCTTCCCCTCTAGCGCACACCACACCACTCCATGCTCTGGCTTTCGTTCTCTCGCGTGTGTGAGTGCGACTGTGAGTGAGTGTGTGGGGGTATGTACCTATATAGCACTGTTACTGAAGTAACCAAGTGGGGGGCTGACACGCCTAATAACTTTCCCCCACATGCAGTGCTATGTACATTATTGAGGTAAAGCATCGCCGAAGATGGAAAGCTCTCTCCAACACAGCTACGACACTGCCTTGGTACCGTTGCTTTATGAGCCAGGCGTCATCGAGTGACAGCACCGAGCACACGTCGCTTGTGACTTGACAGTTGACACCCGTAAAGATACAATCACAGCCGAGACGTTTCGGAAGCGTTGTTTGCCCGACTCGTTGACACGTCCGGCGTTAGAGAATTCCCCCTCCCCCCATAGTTGACTGTCAACACACTCTCATCTACTGTGCTACCAGCAATGAAGTATCTGAAGACCATGACAGGCAGTGGCGCTTCGCACTATGTCTGAGTCCGGCAGTGTACTACAGCAGTGTACTACATGAACAGTGAGCAAACAAGCGAACTGAAGCCCCCTGTCCCCGCTGAGTGGTTGCCTATTACCGAGTACTCCAAAAGAACATTTGAATATAGTCTACCCGGTAGTACTTAATTACTTAAAATCGCGTATCACCTCGTGTCTCAGTGTAAATACGTTGTAGTGTTCGGCTAGTTGACATCACACCTCGCTCCCTCATTGTGCCATTTAGTTCTGTTACTAGTAGTTTTTAATGGTTCTGATGTTGTGTCATTATGTGCTTTCAATCGCATTGTCCTTTCAGTTCCCTAGACTAGTGGTGGTGCATTGACCATCGCTCGGGCCTTGAGTAGCTCACATATCATGCCTACTACTACGCCTGTTCATAAACGTTGTGTCGACGGAGTGCCGGCACCACTCACGACACGTCGGTAAGGTAGGTCTGTCTCCGCGGCGGACCTACGTACTACGTAGACACCTAATTTTTCTTTTGATTCTCGAAGGGCACTCATGCTCACAATCTCACTCTGCAAAGGTGGCCATCCGGCATGGTACTAGCATTTCCCTGATGATCACATGAGAGTCTCACCCTTCTCAATCATGGCACGTCAACCACTCACAGGCACATGGGGGCGGGCGACCGACTGGGTGAGTGGGAGCTCTATCTGTCTGGCTTTTCACGGCACGCGGGATTCGTCTCGAAAAGACGTACGGGCATGGCATGGAGAGAAGCGCACGAAACAACTGCGTCCACATATCATCCACATCCTTCGAAGTTTCGAGCCACCTGTGTTTCGAATTTCGATGAGGCCTACCGCATACCGGCCTACCTCTACCCGGTAGATGTGCTTGCCTTTGCTCTGCGGTTTTGATTTTTTTTATACTTTTTTTCATTTTCGAGTTCATTTTCGGTCTCCCCCTCTCCCACAGACACTCCTCCCTTGGCAATCCTCCTGGCCTCCCATGGATACCATTGGCGATTGTTGATATATTTTTCTGCAAAAATATGCAATATATATAATGTGGGTACGTGCCATGGGTCATAAAATATATGATTATATGCCAATCTACTCATCGTACGTACCGGACCGTACATGGCAAATCACCAATTAGTTTATCACATCGGCCGCGGCGGGTACGGTAGTGTAGGGTAGAACTTCTAGAGAGAAGGGTAGAGAAAGAGCTTGTTGGAGAATTGGGGTGATATCTGTGATCTGTGCATCGGTGATATCGATGACACTATTTTATTTGCTTAAACTTACATTGCCCATACAGCTCACTGACACTCACCACATGCCCACCCAAACACAAAAGCAATACCGGCACCGACTGCATGACTTGTGCGTGTTGACCTTCGCGTGTTCATGAGAAATGGGATGGGTCAGTAATGTCGTGTTGGGTGGCGTGGCCGTCATTACTGGGGGTGCTGCGGGACTGCGCACTCACCATGGGGAGGCCTTCATTCATCCAGCATCGCACAATCCGTACTCAACCGATCCTTTGCCGACTGTGAACAATACGGGCGATGTACCAACGTGGGAGTTTGTCTATGTTGATCACACGCAGTGCATGGACAAGTCAAAGACAGGGTTTTGGATCAGGGAGGGTCGTGACAAGACGAAGCTCATGGTGTATCTCATGGGCGGAGGTGCATGCTTCAACGGGCTGTGTAAGAAGCTATCATCTAGCAACCCTTTAGGGTTCGATAATGGCCCACCCACCGAAGGCATCCTTCGCATTAACACAGGTGCTGTGGATGAGATACCCAATCCACTCGGTAATCACACGACCGTTTTCGTGCCGTACTGTACTGGCGATATATTCCTCGGCAACCAGACCAAGGAGCAGAAATTTGGCTTTCTCATCCCCACAAAGCGCATCTTCATGGGAAGGAACCATGTGAAGCTCGTCATGGAGTCCTTAAAGGCGAGCCCCTACATCAGCGACTCCTTGAGCCACTTTATTCTAACCGGGGAGTCCGCGGGTGGTTTTGGCTCACTCGCCAATTACGACTTTTTACGTAGAAAGTGAGTTCCACCCCATGATCCTTGATATCCCCACGACAATCATTGTCTTTCTAGGCGCCGTGTGAAATGTTTTTTTGGCTAATGATGATTCGACGTGCGTTGTTTGATGTTGGTTTCTGTGATCTCTGTATGTACACGTGTGTGCGTCCGTATGTGTGTGTATGTGTGTGTATATGTGCGTGTGTGACTCAGCTACATTGGTAACGGGAACCATTGGACAATTGCCAAGGGCGGCCGCTCCATGATGATTGACGACTCGGGCATTGTTATGAACAAAAAACATCTTACCCCATGTTTGACTAAGTACTGGAGGCGACTCTACGACTTTGATTCATCACTGCCCCCAAAGTGCACTGAGTGCCTTGAATCACTGTACAACGTTTATGGGTTCATGCAACAGGTACAAGTGCACACACATACACTCTCTCTTTCTCTTGATATTCTTGAGTGATGTGTTAATGCGATGTGTTACTGCAAGGTACTTGTATTTGCCTCAAAGTGCTACAATTGCATGTCTCATTGGCCCGGGGCAAAATGCAGTTTTATCACACAAGAAATCTCAATTTCTTTCCTGTCCTAAGCAACACTAATACCAGACGCTCTTGGAAGAAAGTTTGAAAAAGTGTGAGAAACTGCATTTTGACCCGGCCCAATTTGATTTCCACGTGGGCATAGGAATATCCAGACGATGTGATGGCATTCATAAGCACTACTAGCGATTCCACGATTGAGCTATTCTACTCCTACGGTTTCTCGAAAGAAACAAGCAACGGCGAATGTGGCGATGTGTGAGTTTTTGTTCACGTTTTTTCTTTTCGGCAGTTGGGGAAGTAAGTGCCACTTTTGTGTAGTTCAATTGCAATGACTGTACCATTGAAATATTATCTCACAAACAACATTGGCTCCACACCTTTGCACCTGATTCAAATAGAATCTTCCCACCAAAATGCGGTATACCACGATTCAAGGACGGTATCAAAGATTTCTTCGCAGACTACGTAATTGGCGAAGGCATCAACACCAACATGTTCGCAAGTTACTTTTTCCCTGGCACCGACCACACCCACTCGTCTAAAGACAAATTCTACTATGAGACACAAGTCTTCAACGATCTCGACGGAAAGGAAATCAAACTTGTGGACTGGTACGCGAAAATTGTGGCAGGCAGCCCCCTGGATGTCGAAAGCAGGCTCTTTGAAAAGGACTTTGTTGCGAATATGAGCGTACCCCTCGCCATGCGCACTTTGTGAACGATGCCGCAATGGCAAGTATTAGCCAGTTTGTTGTAGCGCACTTTGTGAACGATGCCGCAATGGCAAGTATTAGCCAGTTTGTTGTAGGTTACGGAAAAATGAAATAAAGCGACTCTGGAACAAACGAGAGCGGGCCAAGGCACTCCATTTATGCAACGATAGGCAGATGCCTACTCAAGGCCCGAGCGATGGTCAATGCACCACTACTAGGGAACTGAAAGGACAATGCGATTGAAAGCACACAATGATACAACATCAGAACCATAAAAACTAGACCTACTAGTAGTAGTTTAGTACTAGTTTTTAATGGTTCTGATGTTGTATCGTTGTGTGCTTTCAATCGCGTTGTCCTTTCAGTTCCCTAGTGGTGGTGCATTGACCATCGCTCGGGCCTTGAGTAGGCATCTGCCTATCGTTGGTTCCGTCGCCGGTCCCTGGCTGAGTGGCTCTAGTCAGTTAGCTGTTGGTTCATTCTCTCTCAGTCGTCACCCAGGACGGATGGCGGCGGGGAGGGGGCCCGGGGGACTCACTCAACTAACTAAACTCAAGGCACTCGAATGTCTTAGCCTACCGACTACGTACTACTAGCCAGTACTGGCTAGTATTGTTGAGGTAGACTCCAAGACAGCTCTGGAGACGTACAACAGAGCAAGGGTGGATGGCCGGGGGTCAGGAACTGGAGGACACACTCTACCGCAGAGCGAAAGCACAGACGGATAGACTAATTGAGGACAACTAAAGCTGTGAAGACAACACTAACCAAAGACTGCATCTTCACCTAGTACCGGTAGTACCCAAAAGACTAGGCGGAGCAGGCACTCATGGCGCCCCTGGTGGCCACATTATCGGAGGCATCTCAGACAGCGCATCATGACTGAGGAAAGTATGGCGACCCTCGCTAAACGATCCCTCATCGACCCAAACTAAGGAATACAACAACATGATGACGGAGTACTATGCACTGGCCAACTAAACGGGAGAGGGCGCGTCCATTTCGCCCCAGAAGGACCGAATAACCATAATACACAAAGAAGACTAAAAAAAGGTCATGGAACTGGTTGCCTGCGGCTGATGATGAGGCCCAGGAACGCCTACTACTCTACGCTAATGTCTCAAGGGCAAACAGTACGGTCTGGACTCACTGGGGAGCGACAGTGAGGACCCTGGAATGGGCAATGATCCTACGCAGCAGGATGCTGGTACCGGACGAGCTAACTAACGACTGGAAGTTCTGTAGGAAGTGCGGAAAGGAACACAGGAAGGAGGGACATGCCAAGGAGTGCGCAAAACACATCCACAGCAACAGACACTGACAACTGCATCCCCGTCATGCACAGGATCAAATCAGAACTAAGCCACTCCTACACGATCACCCTCAACCCAATGCTTACAAACGAGACGAACACCCACAGGACGGAGGTAGTACGCAGACCTCAAGATTGTAGAGGCGGATTCCAAGACAGCTATGGAGACGTACAACAGAGCAAGTGTGGATGAGGGGCAAGAACAGGAGGAGCCAGGACACACTCTACCGTAGAGCGGAGCCATGGGTCTTAACAACATTGGGGGTGAGTGGTCCATGGAAGGTTCGAAACATGGCTCAACGACCTAGACCACTATGAGGCGAAGGCAATTTATGCAACGATAGTCCGATGCCTACTCAAGGCCCGAGCGATGGTCAATGCACCACCACTAGGGAACTGAAAGGACAATGCGATTGAAAGCACACAAGGATACAACATGATCAGAACCATTAAAAACTAGTACCATTGTAGAGCCAGGCCGGCAGACTCCAACTAAGACAGCCGTTATGAAGACGTACAGGTGAGCAGAGCAAGGGGGGATATGCCTACTACTCAACGAAGGCCCGAGCGATGGTCAATGATGCACCACCACTACTAGGGAACTGAAAGGAAAATGCGATTGAAAGCACATATTGACACAACATCATATCCAAACATGAAAAACTACTAGTACCTGCCCGACGGAGTGGATGGCTGATTGAGTGGAGTGGGTGATGACCGACGGCGGGATGATGATGATGACTGATGAGATTGATGATGAACCGATGATGATGATGATGATTTGCACTATCGACTTACGCGACATTATAAAGGTCTGCCTAGTACCGGTAGTAAAAGTTCCATCACTCTACCCGGGTAGTAAAGATGACGACGTTTAAAGGGCTTTGACAGGCATGTAGTCCACAGAGCTACAGAGCTACAGAGGCATGCAATGCTGGATTGCGAGCAATGCTGGCAAAATAGAGGCCGAGGAATGAATGCATCACAGATTCACAGATCTCAAAAAGCTCAAAAGCCCGCGTTCCGGTGGCATTCCGCGGTGCTCTGGAAGTCGAGACACACAACTAAAACAATACTTTGTACTTTTGCCAAGCACAAAGAATGAGAGTGCTTCTCTGAGAGTTTCTACGGGGGCTTGTTTGTGTCCGTTCGTCTGATCGATTCCGAAGTCGAGAAGTGAAGACGTTGGATTCCCCCCATTTTGAAATCGCAAGGAGATGGCACGACAATGAAGGGTCCCCAACTCGCGCCAGAAAGTGTGTGTGTGGCCGTGGTGCTGTAAGAAGGCGATTCGACATGCCGTCTTGTGAACAAGCACCCCAAGCGATCCCGTATGGAAGATGTGGAGAAGTCCTCACGAAACGTCTAAAGACCCTCACAAAGCGCCTGGTATGTGTTACCTCTCTCTATCCACCCATGTCCCTGTCTGTCCCTGTCTGTCCCTCTTTCGTTGTCTCTGTCTCTGTCTCGTTATGTCACTGTTCCTGTCACCGTCATTGTCACTGTCTTTCTGATCTCTCTTTGGTCTCTCTGGTCTCTGGTCTCTCTCTGGTCTCTCTCTCTCTCGTGTCTCTCTCTCTGGTCTCTCTCTCTGGTCTCTCTCTCTCTGGTTTCTCTCTCTGGCCTCTCTCTCTAGTCTCTCTCTGGTCTCTCTCTTTCTGGTATCTCTCTGGTCTCTCTCAGTCTCCCAGTATTTCTTTCTCTTTGGTTGTGTGAGCAAGCAATGTGAATATTGCAGTGCCGGAAAGTATGCAGGAATGAGTGACATATGATGTGGACAAAGTTTTGCGGCGCATGTTTTTTTTAGGGCTCCCCGTGCCGCTCATAAGAGTTGTTGTTTTGGTGTGTTTGTTCTGGTCACCCTGATTTCTTTTTGCATGATGGTGGCTACGAATGCTGTGTGTTTCTATGTATACATCTATATGATTGTGTATGCGGGATGCAGCAACGCATTGATCGTGCTGAGGAGTCTCGATGTCTTGGCCAGAAGCTGGAACGGGACCAATTGGAGGTGGTACCCTCTGAACATGGCCACCGCACTCATCGTGTGTGAATGTGTGTGTATGAGTGGAGTATGAATATATATATATATATGTGCATATATATGTGTGTATGTGTGTGTGCATACATGCTGTCGTTTGTGTGTGTGTGTGTGTAATGATGTGACTATGCGTGTGGTTGCGTGTGTGTAAGTGTATATTTGTGATTACGTATCTGCGATTGCGCGCGAGTGATTGGGGAAGTATTATTCAGTTTTGATGAGGAGTCAATTAGTATTTTGATTGAGTGAGTGAGAGGGTGTAAAAGTACTTTGTCTACATCGGCTCTACCGCTTTGAAAAAGCACTTTATAATTGTTGGTGTTGGTGGCAGTGGCCCCTGAATGAATATATGCTATGGTTTTGTAAAGCAGGCGAGCCCCTGAGAACGCATCCCCTACCGAGAAGGATGGTGGACTGTGGTTGCGTGTGCCATCGTAGTGCAAAGCACGTTCCATACTTCACACTGAAACGCCCGTTCTATACTCTGTGGTGAACTAACCAACTCGGCCTTGCCAGGCCCTCGAGCGCAAAGCAGAAGTCGAGGCACAGAAACAGGAAGTGGAGAGTCTCCTCAAACAGCTCTGTCAAGTCGAGATGCTCTCTGCCGAGCAGCATCTCACCGAAGGTAAGAAACAAATTTCCTCTTCATCTATCGCCTTCTCCAACATTGGCCAGGGGGGAAAGCGAATGTTGAACGATAGCCCATACCTTAAGTCGACGATACTTGCAGCTCTTGCAGTGTTTCCCTTGATGCTAGTGTATGCCACGCAAACATTACCTTGCGGGTGTGTGATCACTCGAAGTGCCTGTGACGCACGACCCTACTGTGTGAGATGAAGTGTAGTCGTGATATGCGAAGGTGTGAAACGGCTGCCCCTCTGTGATATATCTATCACCTCCGCACGAAAACATAGCGACAGTGTGTGTGCTGCATTTCATGATCCAATATCAAGTCTTGCAATACCATAACACAAACCATTGTTCGCGCGTTTCGTTGAGAGGAAGAACAACACATCGTTATATGTGAAGCCAAGACTTTGTCTTTCTTTCTTTGGTTCACACCTTTGCAAGAATGACGGGACTCTGGTAACGTAACATATATGCGAGGAGGGACAGGAATTGGCGTGCGTTAGAACTGCCGCACAATTAGTATACCCTTCAAACATTTATACAAACTTTGTTGTCTTGCTGCAGAGCAAGTATTGATTGGATCAGAAAAAAAGCGCCTTGGGGGGTTTTTTCACTTTATTTTGAAATCGTAACGAAAAATTTGAATATTTCCTCGGCATTAATGGTAGATTCGGTTTTTGATTTGTGTCACAAACGAGCTTAGTGTGTAATAAGTTTTCTTAATGTAATAAATCCTGGTGTTGGTGTTTTGTCATTGATGGTATTTTGCGTGTGTGTGTGTGTATGTGTGTGTGTGCGTACGTACATGTTTCTATTTTATTTTTGATTTTATTTTTCTTATGGGGGGGTAGTGAGGAGAGCTGGTGTTGATGCCATTCTCAAAATGGTCGAGCTCTCAGCTGCTGTTCGGCATGGCCTCCTTGACGATGAGACGGGGGATTTGGAATATACCGGGGGAAACACTATTAAACTGCCGGTAAGTAATGCTGCAGCAGTTGTTGTTGTTGGTTGTTGTTGTAGTCGTGTGCTGTTGAGAGTGGTGGTGCAACAGTTGTTTGTTGTTGTAGTCGTGTTCTGTTGAGAGTGGTGCTGCAGCAGTTGTTGTTGGTTGTTGTTGTAGTCGTGTGCTGTTGAGAGTGGTGGTGCAACAGTTATTTGTTGGTTGTTGTTGTTGTAGTCGTGTGTTCTCGTTGTGTACTGATGTTCCTTTTCCAATTTCGATTCGATTTCCTTGGCTCTAGATATATATATATATATATATATATATATATATTGATTTATACCTCTTTTTAACCGATCCTACCCCCTTCTTCAAACATGTGCCCCCCCTCCGTTCTATAGCAAGGCCAAGTGTCGCAGCAAATGTCCAACCTTTGCGAGCGCCTTATGCCTGCAATGAGGGACACGGAGTCGTTTGGTGAATACATGAGCCGCGTTAAAGAACCGGTCGGTAAAGTATGTGAACATTTTCTTTTGTCATCGAAAACCATGCGGCCTGGAGGTGGTAAAAGCGGGCCTGCCATACCTAGGCAAAACCTGCTTACGTATGCTCAGATGAACGACATTCTCGGACAACGATTGCTGAAAGCACGTTACCACGGGGTTGTGACGGAAGGAACAGGGCCACCGTGTGCCAGTGATGCGTTGGTTGATAGCGTGGAAACGAGTAGCAAAGGGGAACAAGAGGCGGCGGTCAGTGGTAGGAACGAGCACGGCAAGGGCAAGGCAGTCAATGACGAGGATAGGTCGTTGCTACTGGATACCCGGGCCGGCAAGGTTGACCAGGCGGCGGTCGAGGCCAGTTCCTATGGTGATTCCGATGATGCTGTAGAAGGTGTACAAGGTGTGGCCGAGATGGTGAAGAGGAAGCAGCCGCCAGCTGCCCAAGAGAGCCACACGGAGCCACCGCCACCGACGGGTGTGGTATCGCACAACAACATTGATAAGGAAATCTCATGTAAGTCAACACTGAACATGAATCACGCAGAGCAATGAGGTTTTTGCATTATCAGTTTCGAAGCATTTTTACGTTGTTCGTTTTTTTATTTGTTGTTTGTTGTTTTCCACACTTTCTGCTTTCATGTGCGTGTGAGGTGTGATCACCCCCCCGCACATACACACACACTCACACTCACAGATAGAAAGCATTGAAGAATATACACGAATGAAGCCTATTGTTTTTTCAATGATGTGTCCTGATGTTTGATTATATATGTGCTCGTCTCGGGTGCAAATCGTATGGCAATGTAATTGGTTGCTTTGGCAGTGGCGTCCTCCGAAACCACAGTGACACCGTGTAGCCCGGCCAGCACCGAGCCGGCAGAAGAGCCAGCTGCCAGCACCAAAAGTGGGAAATCGCGTCGACGGAAGCGGGCATCTGGAAAGACGAAAGTGGAGCCAGGCAAGCAGCAGACGGCGTCCCAAGCACCACCACCCACAGCAACACAAGAGGGCGACGCGAGCCAGAAAGCACTGGGGGCACGTGAGCAAGAGACAGCGGAGGCGGGGGCAGGGACAGGGACAGGCCAGAAGTCACAGCGACGTGCGCGCGGCGCCAAGAAGGGGGTGGTGCCGGGTGCCGACGCAGCCACAGCCACCACGGACACCGCCGCCCCAGCCGCCAACCACCGGCAACGAAGGAGGCGTAATAAGAAAAGCAGCGAGCAGCCTGAAGTAGCGGCAGGGCCGACGGCCACTAGAACCACCGCCTCTGAGGGAGCTGTAAGGGACTCGACAAGCGCCGCCGCCGCCGCAACGGACAAGCCAAGTGTTGGCACCCCGGCTGACCACAGCGGTGCTGTCACCAGCAAAGCCGGGGAGGAGACCCCGAAGGCAACGACTGGTAGCAAGGGCCAGGCAGGCGCTCGTGCGAACGCGAATGACGTCGGGGAGAAGAAGAAAGAGAAGTCACGCGGCAAGGCCACACCCGCCTGCCCCCCCCCCGAGAAGCGCCAGGCAGCCACTGAATCAGACCCACAGCAGCAGGAGGATGGACCTCGACTAAGCAGGAGGGGGGAGCCGCAAGAGAGCATGAGCGCCAGTGCGGTGGTAGCCACAAGTGTCGGTCACGCTGACGCGCTTCTTCGCCAAGCCATGGTTGTGTTGCAGGGGCGGCCGGCAGCGGAGAGACATGTGAGTGTCGTGTCCAAGTTTGGCGCAGAACACACCGCGGGAGGGGTAGATACTGGGTCACGTGCGGCTGCGACGACAGAAGGTGGAGGAGGCTCCGCTAAAGGTGACAATCATGGCGCCCCCATCGGGCCCTTAAGGGTGGTTGCTGTGTCGTACTTTGACGCGAGCGGCAGCATTTCAACGGTGGTAGTCGAGGTCTGGAGACAACAGCAGTTTCCGGAGCAGCTTCGCAAAGTGTTGGAGGACGCCACCATCATCAAGGTGACCCGCGCGCTTGGTGGCGATCGAGAAGCAATGCGGCGCCAGCTCCAATTGACCATGCACCCGGTGCGCGAGTTGACACGCATGTGCCGCGAGCGCGGTATTCACCTCCGAGGGCGCAGTCCGGATGTGGCCAGTATGCTGAATGCCACTCTTGGGCTAGCACTTGCCGGCATGGCCAACCCGCTCAAGTGGAATGGGGACGTCACCATGGACCACCTCTCGCAAATCTCCCACACAACCTTGGCCACGCTGCTTGTGTACTGCGAGCTTTGTACGCGCCCACTAGCAAAAGCGGCCAAGCCGTTATCGTCTGGACGGGAGCAGACGAGGACCCTTGTGCACGCCTCTGCGCCGCGGGAGGAGGCGGTTGTCAAGGAGAAACTGCCCCATCGCACGCCCGCGCGAGGAGGTAAACACGCGGCAGAGGGCAGCACGGCCGTGGTGCCGGCAGAGCCCCTCGGGGCACGGGAGACACGAGACGTGGCCGAGGATGCAAAGAAACAAGGCGGAGGGGGAGGAGGGGGTGCAAGAAGGCAGAGGAGGTCAAGGAGGTCGAAAAGCAACAAAACTGCTGCTACACTAGAGGCCCAAGCGTAGCTCGTGTGTGTATATGCATATATATATATATATATATATATACATCGCCGGGAGCAAGAAACACGTGTCGTTGAAGTATTTGACGACGACTGCCTAGAAATGGACGATGCCGGTAGAGCAAGGGGGACGCCCCACACGGTATGCGCTCTCTTTTTTGCTTGATTTCATGAAGTATTTCGGGTTGCATGCTTCACTCGTAATAAAACACAAACCACTTTTGTCAATGGCAGACAAGGACACACCCAGAGTGGCGCTGCTGTTCAGGCGTCCACGGTGTCCACGGTAAGGGGTTGCCTCCGTCTACGCTGGTAGAACCTAGACCTAAGCCCAGCTAAGCCCTAACTTAACCCAACCACCACCGACAGCCGTGAAGTGAGGTTGTAGGAGAGGAGGGGGGCGACCCTGTTTATGCCTTCTGGTCTGGACCCCTCTACTTAAAGATGTTTCGGTTATCGATCGAATGCGTACCGTACAGCACCAGTTATCTTAATGAACTCGGAGGCAATGTTCATATCTTGGAGTTGTCTTGTCTTGTGCACAGATCTTGGTGAACGCCTCTGAGACACTTTCTTCGTCGAAGGGCGGCCTTTCCCACTGTGTTGTCTTCAGCAGAGGTCAAAGGCCCCAGTGTTTCACACCATGTCAATTGTGGAGTCATTTTTGCTATGGGCGTATCTCATGGAACAGCAAGGATTCTATTGTATACACCGTAGGTATTGTAAAGTGTCTCTTGATTTTCACCTTTGTGAGATGGTTGGAGTAAATGAATCTGCCTGTCTCCATATCTTTATGACGAGTCCACCCATAAGGAAGACCAGGTATTGCGTTACCGCTTGGGTGTAACCAAGACGTCATCTTTGTGTGTGGTGGGACGGCGCCGAGTGTGTGTTTGCAGACAATCAACGCGTGTCAATAACATGAAGCCCTTCTACGCCGACTTAGATGGGGATTCACACTTGGTAAGTTTGTGCACTTGATCCCAAAAATTCTCAAGAAATGCTTTTTCAAAGCAAATAAAAATGCTTTCATGCTTTCATCAACAAAACAAGGGTGGTACACCCCCCAAATCCTCAATGGTTCCACTTCACCCAACAACCATTCACACACATAAGACTTGGCAGTGGCCATGGCGTCACCAAAAAAAAAAAAAGAAATAAAAGCCAACCTCTTTTGAAGCATTGACATAAAATGTGCGACCCGTCTCCAAGTGTTTGGCTAATGCCCAACCGCTTGGCAAGTCACAAACGTCTATCTTGTTCACATCACCAGGCGCATTTATATCTTTGAGTTTCTCAATGTTATCAATAGAGCCGGTCGAGTACCGAAAAGGGCCGGCGCTTTCGCTGAGGTTTTCCAACGATTGCACACACGAGGGTGAGTGCAGGTCTACCAGACTTGGTATGAAGGGTGCATGTTCGTATTTGGGTGCATACGAACGGGTTGGGGACTGACAGGGTGACGGGCATATTGTAGGCGGGTACTCGACATTGTCAGAGTCGTAGCCCGAGTCGTCGGATTCGTCATAGCAGAATACCACCCCCCGAAGGGCACGTTTGAATTGCTTGCTACGTTCCACCTTCGTAATATATTCACCAATGTTGTTACACGAAGCCAGACCCAGCATGATAGGGGGCACGAAGCAATCAGTGTTAACTGTGATTCATCTCTTTAAGACGAACATGGAAATAACTTTTGGTAAAATATAGTGTGTGTGGGGGGGGGGGGTATTGATGAGGATGTCACAGGAAGGATGGGGAAGTCACTGAAGCAGGAACAGTATGATGGGTGAGGATAACATATCATGCACCTTGAGAGTCACTCGTTGTGAAGTGTTTCTCAGCAATTCCACGGCTTCGGCTTGGGTGTATCCTTTCAGAGAGTGCCCATTAACCTCATGGATTATGTCACCAATCTGGCCTCGCACAGGATTTACACACAAGCGAAGGGAAAGAGAGATACGCCGGGATACGAACATTGAAATTTTATGTATCCAAAATACATATTCTGTTATTATGTCATAAGCACATGAATAGGTCTGCTCGCTCAAAAATCATTCTCTCAGGAAATCCAACCGACGGGGAAGTCATGAATACAGAGCAATGGTGAGCGCTTATAGCCTTCCACACTACGCTACGCAACAACAAATTCCTTGTCTACAACCACTGGTGCAAGTCAAGTGGAACCCTCTGTGGAGGACAACACCTCACCTCTATGCCGTAGAGATGGTCTGCAGCCCCCCCAGGAATAATTCTCGAGACGACAATGGGAATCCCGTCCAACCCTCCTTTGATGCTGAAGTCAAGCCTGGAGACACGATGGACGGGGTGGTCACGGTGTGGAAGCGTGCGTGAATATTTTGACGTATCTGTGGTATATGCGTATATGTGCACACAGCATTCAAACCCTCATCATTCTTACCACATTTTACATCAGCCTAAAGAGTTCTTCCACCGACAAATACCCTTACCCATCAGCCCCGCGTTCTATGATGACGTCTTTGCTCTTTGTAGTTTGGAGAGTGGTAAACATGCGTGGCCCCGGCCCCGGCATGGTCCTCCTCTTGCATGTGTTGTCAAGACAACGCGCCGATGATGGTGTTCACTTGACCAACCGTCGTTCCACACCCCTGCTGTCCCATTCCAGTGGGCCCCCGTGTGTCTTCCCGCGAGTGCACACCAATGGTGTGTATGTGTATGTGTGTATGTGTGTATGTGTATGTGTGTATGTGTATGTGTGTGTATGTGTGTGTGTGTATGTGTATGTGTGTGTATGTGTGTGTGTGTGTGTGTGTGTGTGTGTATTGGGGGATGGCGCTTGTTAAGGCACTTGTGCCTGTGCACGAGACCTATTAGAGACCGGCTAGTCCTGTCTTTTTCCAGATGGACCACGCTCTTTCAAACCACCGGTGGCTCTGTTTGGTTCTTGGCGTTTGTTTGGGCAAGTGTCAGCAGCTCCGGCGCTCTGGCTACAACCACTACCGTGGACGTATTAAAGAATTCTACCGGTAGGACCAAACTGAAAGCGCTCCAAAAGTTCGAAAACAAATTGTATACCATATAGCTATATAATTATAAGTTCATATATATAGCTCCATACGTCCATACGTCCATACCGGCACCATCCGTAGGTAAGTAGCTAAGTAGGTAGGTGGCAATCAAAACAGATGTTAACAGCTATTTGGAGCTTTGGAGAGAGTTAACAGGCAATTAAAATTCTCCAATTCTAACCCCTTTTCAACCAATTTTCAACAATGTTGAATTTCATTAAGAAATACCCCATTTTTCAACCCCTTTTTCAAAATAATTGAATAGATTTAAAGTTGTGCTAGAGGGGAGTTTTGGTATCAGGTTGTGAATCCAGACTCCAGAGCGTAGAACTTGTAGTCTTGTAGAGCAGTTGAATGCTGATACTTGCTCTCACCACTCACCAGCTCTCTCACCAGCTCTCTCACCAGCTCTCACCCCTCTCCACTTTGGCCTTTGTCTCTTTGAACTTCAACTACCCGGGTAGACCTAAGCTTCAAGGCTCAAGCTCATTCACAGCCGGCCACAGCCAGCCCTGTGACTTGTCGCTTCGTCGGCTGGACTCAGGTGGTAGACTCTCTTTACGTCTCTACCCTACCAGTACTGGTCTACCCTAGTAGTACTGGCTGGTAGAGAGAGGAATGAACCCTTTACCCCGACGGAGTGCCCCGCGGCCGTAGTACTGGCTCACATACGTACTAGTTTTTAATGGTTCTGATGTTGTATCGTTGTGTGCTTTCAATCGCGTTGTCCTTTCAGTTCCCTAGTAGTGGTGGTGCATTGACCATCGCTCGGGCCTTGAGTATTAGGCATCTGCCTATCGTTGCATAAATTGCCTTTGCCACATGTTTGTCTAAGCTAAATAGCCATATTTCAAATCTGCGTAGACTAGACGGGTACGTGGAGCCATGGGTCATAACAACACTGAGTGACAGTGGGGGTGGTTCATGAGCCAGTGGACTGAAGGTTCGAAACATGCCACCTAGTAGTAGTAGACCAATATGTGGCCAAGGCAATTTATGCAACGATAGGCATATGCTTACTCAAGGCCCGAGCGATGGTCAATGCACCACCACTAGGGAACTGAAAGGACAATGCGATTGAAAGCACACAACGATACAACATCACTCAGAACCATTAAAAACTATTACCCGGGTAGTAGCTAGACCTACTACTACCCAGCCGGTCCCAGGTCTAGAGTTTGTTTTTAATCAATGACTGAAGTGGTTCTGATGTTGTGTCATTATGTGCTTTCAATCGCATTTTTTCTACTCACCACTCAGCTCACTGCACCCCTACCTAGTACTCACCCGCTCACTGACCCAGCTGCGAGCCACGCGAGCTAGTTTCTACCACTGCCTCACTGAGTGTGGTTTCTACGTTTCTGGTACTTAATGAATCACACTCAGCGAGCGGCCAGGGTGTCAGGAAAACGAAGACGAGCTCCACTACTACTTAAAGCTTTCTTTAGAGTATGCGCTTCAACTTAACGCTTTCTCAACTAAAAACCCTACCCGTGTGAACTAACATGGGGACGCATGATGGATTCATGTCAAAACTCTGTCGACTCTGGCTGCCTGAGTCAGTGACTGACGCAAATGAATAGTAAAAACACTTTTCAAGTAACTTCTACTACTACCTTTAGTTACCATCATGATGGTCAGGTTTTGTTATGGTCAGTCCAGTCACCACTCACGTTTCGCGTTTCTCGTCGCTAGTGAGGAAGAAGTACGATGATGAATCGTTACCGTAACTCTTATCCTGTAACTCTGTCGCGGTCACTTAGTTGATTGGTTTTCGTCAGTCCGTCGTCTCTCACCAGGCAAGCACGTAATGACACAACTAACATCAGAACCATTAAAAACTTACGGGTACTAGTTTTTAATGAGTAATTAGTTCCAAGGGACTGGATTCAAACACATCAGTCAGTCCCTTAACAGACCCCACTCCAGTCACGCCTCCGTCAAACCTACACTTCCGCTCTCCGTCAACTACTACTATTACGACTCAGTCAGAAGCGCCAGAGGATCAGTGGGGCACTCAGCAACCCCCGACGAGACAGGCCCTCGGTGCCTGCCCGTAAAGCGTGAAAAAATGTGTCCGGGGTTACCAAGCCCACCAACTAATAATGATCTCTACAAGGACACTCACACTGAGGCACTCACTAGCACTGAGTGAGTGCAAAAGTGTGCTATTGATACCGGGTGTACTAGCAATGAGTGAGTGCAAAAGTGTGCTATTGATACCGGGTGTACTATGGGATGCCATCCGTCTATCCGTCATCACTCTGTATTGTGCCCATAATAATCATCACAACGACATATGATGGGTGTACTACTACTTGACGTATAAAACCCTGTAGTTGATATATCTTACTACTGAGTGAGTGCGTGAGTGGTTCCGAACTCTGACACCAGTTCCCACTTAGCTGTGAAGCACTCTTTATAACTCCGTATGCTCCCACTCAGTTTGGGGGCTCATTCATCAACAAGACCACTCACCACCGCTTCTCCTCTTGCTTTTGAATGGCTGGTGCGTCATCAGAGTGGAATGAGAAATGGTGTCAGTGAGTGAAGTGTCTGGTGTGGCTTTAGTGAGATGCATTCTATCATCCAAACTGAATGCGACGGGAGCGGCGACGCTAACCATTCCAGAACCACAGACACATTCACACACACTTATACACCAATGTATATACATCTACATACATACACGCAAACATATATATATATATATTAATATATATACACGCAAACATATATATATATATATATACATATATACATTAATACATATACACGCAAACAAGGAAGAAAGCCGGATAGCCGTCTCAAAGCTAGCCAACGGGTCGCGACGCGGGCCACATCCAGACAGGGTCATGACCACCCTCATGGTGCACATGGCCGGACATGGGTCCACCCCACGGCCCCGGTACCGTAGACGCTGAGCATCGTGGGGGAAAACCATGCTTGCATACCGAGGCAGTGCCCGTGGCACCGATGAAGGAGAAGATGCAGAGACGAAGGCAAGGTTGATATCCTTCAGCTTGAAGCATATTAGACTAGAGTCTTTGGCCACTTTTCTTTCTCTCTCTTTCTTTCCTTTTAGGGTGGATGGAAGGCACGGTGCAGCCACCGCACGATAGCAAAATGCGTCCAGCGGCCTTGCGCACGTTCGGTGAGGGTATCAACTTAGGGCAAGAGACGCTGTGGTGTGGTTACCACATTGTCTTTCTGTGGTGCAAAGCGATATTTATAGGCCATGTCCCTCAGGCAACGCCCCGGTGTCAGTGTCGGTGTCGAACCAACCTCCCCAAGTGCCACACCCGTTTCTTCAATAGATCACGTGGTTTGCACTACCCGAGGCACTTGACACTTTCGCCATCACCGTCGCGGGCGAGATTTCGTTTGGGCTTGAAATATAGAAATCCACGTGGTACTGGAGTGGGGTTTGACAAAGACAACCACCAATGGAAATGGTTGGTTTCATTGGTTTTCATTCAACAATTACACAGGCGCGAGACAAGACACAATGCCAGCTTCCCCGCGTCACACAACCGACACTCAACACTCCTCAAAGAGCAAGCCACAGCGCCTTCCACAAAAATGATGAACGACACTTCATTCTCTGTAACAATGGTCACATTTGTTATGATGCCGGAATCTCTTTTCTTACCTGGTGGAAAATTTCTTGCACCGCTCCCTTATGCGTCGTAAGCTTTGCTTTCTTGATATAATTAACCTTTTAGGGAGGGCAGTTGTTACATGCCCGATGAGTAGAACGAACAGCGGCGTGAATAGCGCTAAGAAGACGATCACAATAGCAGATGCAATGGCGACGTGTGTGTGTGTGGGTAGGTGAGGAGGGGGACGGAAGGATTTCGAGGGGAAACTAAGAGAGTCTGTTGTACAGGGGGGTGAAACAAACCTGTTCACCGATGAATGAAATAAAAACAAACTTGACGGTGGTATGGCCATCAATGACGTCTTCGACACGAAGTAGCGAGTATACGACACTATCGTTCGTCAGATGCGGGGCAATTTCGTCGACCCCGCCAGTGCCGGACGCAAGAACGGCGAGATTTCCCTTCAGATCCCCTCCCTCGTACACGGCGGCGACCCATGTGAGTGGGTCTTCGTTACTCCGAACACCCTTGAGCGCACTCACGAGATTGTCTGCCGCTTGTGTTTGCAACCCAATGTTTTTTGGCACATCGGACGTCGTGTAACTGGTGGCAAGGGATTTTTTTCGGTCGGGGCGTGGGGACGTTTGCGAAGTGGCAGTGAAACCACGCATAACCCGCCCCTCTGTCGATGCAATGACGGCACTCCTCTGATTGCT
>Ga0099797_100519_pt1 | contig 24684 bp, 22 predicted proteins | sample Uncmet_Sort48C_1_FD_89871 | JGI IMG/M metagenome (GOLD analysis project Ga0099797, IMG submission 89871) | Marine eukaryotic communities from CALCOFI LINE 67, Pacific Ocean - C012_Sort48C_1 | ecosystem: Environmental > Aquatic > Marine > Oceanic | place: Pacific Ocean: Monterey Bay | collected...
GTGAGGTGCCCAACGATGTCTCGCCCACGGATTTTATGGACGGCAAGCATTTTCAGCGGCATTTGGAGGCAAGCATTTGGCGCCGAATCCCTTTGCCACGAACGGCAAGTCTTGGCACGGTGCATGAAGTTGGGGAAAACACGGCAGGGGAAAATCTTGGCATCGATCGGGCGTGTGTGGAAGACTCTCTAGATACACCGAATGCGACTGGAGCCCGCAAAAAGGGGACAAGCGATGAGCTGACTGAAGAGTACGCAAAGCAGATATTTTTGGAAAAAGAACCGAGTCTTCCGAGTATCCCGACCATGAGAGAGGCGCTCAATATCCCTTTCGCGATGACTATGAGAGAGGCGCTCAACATGCCCAGAGATAGATTTCGCCTGGGAATCAACGGAAAAGCTTGGGAGTCAAACGCCTGTGCGGAAAAGCTTGCGCCCTTGCAAAACGGGCTCAAAAAAGAAATCAGAAAGAGGGCCGCGGCTTCCAGACAAAGAAGGAATCAGGAAGATGAAGATTACAGGGTTGCTGCGGGTCGTTCGTTGTATTCCCGAAACCGCGACGTGTTTATGCCGAAAATTCAGCGATCTACTTCAGGAGACACGCCTCATGAGACCATCACGCAAAAAATAGCGCGGTCATTCGAGAAGAATGATTTTTTAGTTCGCGCGCCGTTTGATTTCGACGAAGATTTTGCACCCGAAAAAGCTGGGTGGGATTTCAATCTAGGGCCAAAAAAGTACCTGATTGAAATGGATGCGAGGGATTTCGGAGTGATTAACGCGATGGAAGCCAGAACAGGGCGCGGATATGCGAGTACAAGGGAAGAGCAACAAAGGCAAGGAACGCTGCATGGCTTAACCCATCAAGAGATCTATTTCGGGCGAGGGCCTTTGAGAAAGATTTACAGGAAGCAAACTCGAGGCACACAGACAGACATTCAAACACGAGATGGCTCCGCCAGAGATGACGCTGGCATGGGACACAAAGCGGCGTCTGACCTTGGAGGGTATAATGATCTTGGAGCCACTTCTTGCAAGTACCAGGCCGCGATGAAGGCCGAGATAGCGAGTGGGCCGGGTCAGGATTGGGACCACAAGTGCGGTTTTAGGCCGGGATACGTGGTGAATGTGAACAACGGGCGCAGAAGGCACGCTGTTCACAAAAGGCAAGGCGCTCCTCCTGGGCATGTTATACGGAAAATCCCGGCTCACGAGAAAATTGAACGCAGTTTTCATCACTCCGACCTCGATATCGATGCCTGGCTTAAGGAAAATCACACTTTTCACGACGTACAGAACCACGAGCCAGAGGTAGATACGGCAGGGTTTTTGCACTGCGTGTGATATTGACCTGAAATGAAAATTCCACAGAAAGGAATTGAAGCAGCGTTTCTAGCGGACATCAGCAAGGTAGACGCAGCGGAAATCACTGACGCTATCGAACTGGAGATGGAAGCCGCACTAAATTCTTCGAAGGAACAGGAAACTGGTATTATTCTTGACAGGTTTCGGCAGGAAGTCACATAGTATGAAGTGAACGTTTATTTGCATTTTTGAAAAAAGGGGGGCTCAATGCTGGTACGGCTGGTAGCGGAGAGACTAGGTACATACTTGCAGCTGGCAGAAGATAACTTACTACCCTGGCCGCACCCCATACGATTTTAGCATTGATTTTTCCTGCACAGGCCATCGAAGATTCGGGCGTCGGGTGTCGTTACGAAAATGAACGACGAGCACTTGAGGGATTTCAGGTATTTACCTTCAGGATTGCAGCCAGCCGCAGCCAGATTTTCAAAAGATGCTGGGGCGAGACGGAGGCAGATCTTGGGGAGTTCGGCAACGCGGCGTGGACCAACCAGGGCGGATTCGGAGCCACGGCTGCCTTATTTCAGGCTTTAACGGACCCCATGGCCATGAGCATGACTGTTGGGGTTAACGCAGAGGCGCCTACCATTGTAAGGAAGAAAGCGCAAGACAACGCGAAGAAGGCAGGGGAGAGGAAAAAAAGCAAGCACGAGAAGAAGGAGCACAGGAAGAAGGCCAAGAAAAAGGCTCAAAGCTCGTCTTCCTCGAGTAGCTCTTCCACTGGATCATCTTCCTCCTCCAATGGTATTTACCAAGTTCAAAATATTTTTGCAAAATTCAGTCTCCAAGATTATAACATGATTTCAGACTCGTCGGGAGCAACGAGCTCTTCTGTTTCCTCAAGAGGAGGCTTGCGAGGAAATCGGAGGACTGGCGCTGATTATTGGCTCAAGTAAGCTGTGAAATAGTGGATGATTTTGAATAAGACATTGCGATCGCTTCAAAAAATTGCGGGATCGCTTTGTGGACTAAAAAAAGCGGACGTAGCTGGGGCCCATACGGGTGTTCATTTCACAACTGCTGATTTGTTAGGAGAAGTCTTCGACAAAGACTTTTCGACAAGCTTGGGGTCGGGCCTGGAGGCTTGGTGTAGCTTTTAAGGGGGTGTAGCTTTTAATTACGGGGGTGTAATATGGGGCGGCCGGCTGGGGTTCTTCCTGACACGTGGGGTTTTTCTTGAAAAATTGGTCCTTTTTTCAGTGCTTATTTCCCCTCTTTTTCCCCATTTTTTGTGACATCATCATTTCTATCCAACATGCCCCCCCCCCCTCTAACATGCCAGCGGGTCCCCTCTAACTGAATTTGTGTACGACTACTACAACAAGAAAGAAGACTAAATGGTGAAGAAGTGTGTAGACGATTGAAAAGATGAGAGAGGTCGAGGCTGGGATTGCGGACCGAGCCTCATCACCGTTGGCGCCATCGGGTTCCCTATTCATGGGATATAATCGCACGGCAAAGACTCGAGACGACTCCCCGGTTCAAATTTTTTCGCCCGCGCGCAGCGCGGGCATTTCTGAAATCTGCGGGGGGACAAAAATGGGCATTGGCTGCCCGTTCCGTTCCGGCCCGTTCCGACCCGACCACTTGCCAAACACGAGCAAGCTATATCGATTTGGGGACACGAAAAACGGCACTTTTTGCCTTATTGGGGCTCCAGCCCAGGAGTTATCATGAGGAAAGCCTCAGCCAAAACTTAATGCACATCAATGCGTAGCAAACATGCTTTTTTCTGACTTTACAGTTTTAGTCATGTTTGGCACGTCTGCTTGACACACTTTTCTCAAGTACTGGGCTTTGAGATTAAGCCAGTCGGGAGTTCTTGGCACCTGGGGCCCAAAATTTGCCTTCGGACGACCAAAATTTGCCTACAGATGGCAAGGGTCCCACCATCATGAAGGGTTGGAAGGGGAGGGGCGGAACGGGTAGCCAGTGCTCATTTTGTCCCTCGTACGGGTTTCAGAAATGCTCGTGCTGCGCGCGGGCTTTTCCGGGAGCAGGGTTTCTTACTAGACGTGCCTTTGAACACAATTCCCCCTGCTCCCGTGTATTTATCTATGTTGTATCGCAGTCTATGTCTATTTTTTTAGTTGCTGGACCAGCTCTATGGATTCCGCGGAACGAAGTCAGGATTCTACTCAGGAGCGAGAACATTTTCTGTAGCGACAAAGGAAACAGCGAGAAAGAGAAAGCTCGCACGAGGCCCGGAAAGGGATGTGATTGGTGGGCTGGCAAGCGAAGTGAAGGTTAGGACCCAGTCTTATGCGAGGGAGAAGTCTTTTGAGCTAACAACTTCGGCTTTTGACCGGCAAGTGCAGCAGCAGCCTGCTGGCGGGCGGCAAGTGCAGCTGCCGTCGTGGCGAACAACTTGGGAGCCCGCGACACCTACACGGGAGCCATGGCGTGAAGATGTTGGGTTCTTCTCGTCCCCGGAACCGGGACGTGAAGACACGAGAGGGCGTAGACACGAAGATGAGACCGATTCAATCAAGGCAGGCGTGGCGGCATGGCTAGGGCGGCGGAAGAAAAGCGCAGAGCTGCTGGCGCAATACACGCTCGCGAGGGGCCTGGAACCCCACAGAAACGGGAGAAACTGGCATGGCGAAGTCGAGTGGCAGAACGTTTTAAGCGAGCTAGAAGCATATGAGGAAGAAAAACGCATGGAGGCAGGAAATCAAGGCATGCGAGGCTTGTCTCGGCAGACGAAAGCGGAAATACTACGACAGCTGAAGCGGAGTGCAAGAGAAGAAGAAACTCCCCGTCGGCGGAGTGTGAAGAGGAAACCGAAAAAACGGACCAAAGCCCGGAAAGATGAGCTCGAGGACGACGTTTCTTCATTCGAAAATCTTGTGTCGGAAGGAGAGAGGAGTCAGACCTCAGACTCCGCCTTCAGGAAGCGGAAGAAGAAAGTCAGTCGGAAGAGACGCCACCGGTCGTCTAGTTCCTCCCGGTCTGTCCCCGGTAAACAGAAGCGAAAGTGCTCCCCCGCTTCCCGCAGCGCCAGCAGCTCCTCCTCGTCTTCACGGAAAAAGAAGGGGAGAAAGGAAAAACGCAAGCGCGACAAGGTTGCGCCGAAGGAAGCGCATACTCCGGCGGTACTTCTGAATAAGTTTCAAATTGATTTAGTATGATTTTCGAAAATTCTCCGAAATTAAAGCCTTGCAGTGGTTTCTCGTCCTCGGTGAATGTGGCGAAGTGGCAACTAGCCCCGCGTGAAGCGGATACGACAGGCTCTGTGGCAGACTTCGGGCAAGCCCCGGCCAGGCAGATAAGAGGGGCCCAAGTGAAGTACGGAGAAACTGGTCCTCTGAATACGGGTGCAGGCGTGGATAATGCTAAAAAAAATCTACTTCCCGTTGCAGATGGACACGACCCGGAAAGCAGTCCTTCGCTCAGACGCCGAAGTGGGACTCGGGAGGTCAGTCGGAAGAGACGGCACCGGTCGTCTGGTTCCTCCCGAGAAGGGAGCGCCCGTCGTGCAGAAGGGAGGAAGAGGGACAGCATCACGGCACACAATGTGAACACGGTTTCTCTCTGTCCAACAATACACTTGGCGGTCGGCGCAGAGGGTGCAACGACGGAAAAGAGTAGCATAGGTCCCTCGAGAGAGAGAATGCGCCGCAAACAGAAGCGAAAGTGGTCTGTGGCTTCCCGCAGCGCCAGCAGCTCGTCCTCGTCTTCACGGAAAAAGAAAGGGAGAAAGGCAAAACGCAAGCGCGACAAAGTTGCGCCGAAGGAAGCGCATACATCGGCGGTACTTCTGAATAAGTTTCAAATTGATTTAGTATGATTTTCGAAAAATTCACCGAAATTAAAGCCTTCCAGTGGTTTCTCGTCCTCGGTGAATGTGGCGAAGCGGCAACTAGCCCCGCGTGAAGAGGAGACGGCAGGCTCTGTGGCAGACTTCGGGCAAGCCCCGGCCAGGGAGATAGGAGGGGCCCAAGTGAAGCGCGGAGAGCGCGACGCTGCCGGCGGTCGACAAGAGGACAGAGAAAATGTAGCGAGTTTTGCGGAAGGGGAGAAGCCCGCATACCGTGTGCAAGGTGCAGAGCAAGTCGGTGCTTTATCCAGTGATTATCTGCGGCCGCAGGGGGATATGGATATGTCGCTTCGTGGGCCTGGTTTTCATCGCGATAAGGCGCCGGCTGCGCCTCGCACGAAGGTGCGCGACGCTGTCGGTGGTCTACAAGAGCCACATCACGGTGTGTTGAAGTATCGTGTAACGGAATGTTCGCATCCCAACTTCGACGCAACGCAGGCGGAGCCTTTCAAGAGTCAAGAACAGATTTCGACACGCGACCCGGTAGGAGAGGAAAAAGAAAATGTAGCGAGTTTTGCTGAAGGGGAGAAGCCCGCATACCGTGTGCAAGGTGCAGAGCAGGTCGTCGCACTTGTCGCTTGCTTCGACTGCCTCGTACGCCTCCTCTACCTCCGCAACCGTCCAAGCAACTACCACCGAAATCAGCTTCCAAATGCAGATTACGCAATAGCACATCCCGAAGTTTTCCCGATAGCCGCATTTGCAATCCCCTCGCACGGCCTAATCAGTGAAAGGATACACATTACGCCAATTAACCATACGTTGAAACACAAATAAGACCGTCGCAGGGTCGGGGGGGTTTTCGACGTCGGTGCTCTCCTCATAAATAGATGCTGTAACACAAAAACGCGTCGCAAGACTTAGAATAATAACTAAAACAAACATTTTGAATGGGACCCGCTACTTTAATAAAAGGCTGGTCTGAGAGTACCACTCTGGAATGGGGGTTTTTCGAATGAAATTCCACTAGTGGGCCCATCCCACTCAGACCGCGACCCACAAGTGTCATATAACTGACCCAAAGTAAACCCCTGCAAAATCTTATAATCTTGCCCCGAGCATGGCTCCCGGGATGTTTCCAGCAGAACATAGCATGGGGTAAAGCTCCGGGTCCCATGTCTGTCGACTAGCAACTAAACTGACCGACACACAGACAATTCTTGCCAAATTCTTGATTGCCAAATTCAAGCCATTCCACCGAAACATGCTTTAGTAAAATTACGCCACAAACTCTCGAGTGGAAATATGAACTTCTACAAAAATAGCTAGAACTAGACTGCTTACATTTAGCTACGTGGCATATTACACCCTATAACTCACCTCTCACCACTCACACAACACATTCTCCTAGTGTGGGCCAACTTTTTGGAAGACAGTTTGTAGCCCACAATGTGGAAAGACACACTGCCGACAGTATGGGGAAAGGGTAAGCTGCTTGAATTTGTTTTTTGAGAACGAAAGAAAAAGGGGCCAGCAAAAGAAATTGCGAAAAAGAGAATGCGAGAAAGCGATGTTAGGCGCCGCCAGGTTCTACCGAGTGAGCGCGGCCTGCACGAAAGAATCCCGTTCCCTTGCGTATCAGCGTGGACTGCGCCGAGACACGTTGAGAAAGTCTACTAGATTGTCCGGTCTAGAACCATCTGCGTCATCTCCGTTTTGCCTTCGGTGAGGGGGCGCTGATCGTCTTTCTCGAGGGGAACGCCTACGGGCGCGCTGACGATCTCTAACTCTAGAAAAATAGCGTGATCGTGAACTTCTAAAAAATAGCGTAAAAAAAAAACTTCGACTAAATTTGCAATACACCATCTTCGGACTCTGAATCATCTCCTTGGCCTCTGAATCTCTCGACTTCTCCACTTCGACAAATCCGACACCTAGCGTTCACAAATATTCACCGTAACGCTCCCCAATTTGTTCAAAGGTTCCATACCTTGCTGCCAATCCAGAGTAGAAATTCCCCTACCGCGTTTGCATAGCTCTGCAGCGCACTCAATGCATTACGTAGTACCGATAGATAGTCGAGTGTCAACATCATACATCCATAAAGGAATGTCCCCAAACGCACTAGCCAGCTGAAGAATAAGAGTACAAAAAACATTTTGAAAGAGGAAAAAAACTGCTCTGAGAGGATGTAGACTGGGGTTTTTTCGAATGCAAAACAGTATGTAATATATCCAGTCACTCTGGCCCAAACTAGCGACACTATAACTGGCCAAAAAAACTGGCGACAAACCTAGTATTGACTTCCTCATACAGCAAATTTTGCAGCCCCCAACACAATTTCAAAGCCTCCCATTGAACAAAGCCACAGCAGATACTTCTCAGGCAATGGAACGCCAAGTGAATTGAGCCAAAACAATAAAGACGAATATGCATCTAGATATCCAATACGCACCGAGACAAAGGGCGCGGACCGAACTATGCATCTAGATATCCAATACTAACTTTTGGGTACAATAAAAAAGATACAATAATGTCAACTTAGTCGAAACATGGATTTCTACAAACAAAAAGTAGCAGGGGATTCTACCTTCACTTTTGTCAAAAACTAGCAGTTGGATTAAAAATTACACCATCTCGTTCCATTTCTGGATCTTTTTTTAGGACTCTTTCGGCTCCTCCACTTCGCGGCTCCACGCATCCGACACCTAAACAATAAGATCCGACGCTCCCTAATATGAGACGCTAAAGTCATGCCCCGAGAAGCCATGGCATACCTTGCGTGCTATCCAGGCCAGGAATTCGAGCATCAGTTCGGGCTCGTACAGACGCCCTAGTCACGGGTTAAACGCAGTGTTATACTCCACCCCTGTCGGAGCTCCCTGCCCTGCGTGGAACCCTGGAGAGGGCCACTGCCGACATAGGTGCCGATGATGTACCTCCACTCCCGGACAAGGAGCGACTACCCCTGTTAGGAACTGCGGGTGACAGTCGGCCGAAACCTCCCTGCCAGTCGAGCCCCGAGAAAGTTACCCCTCCCCGGACTCGAACCCGTGACCCTCCGGTGCGGCCGGAGGCGTTAACCATTAAGCCATACTAGCAGGTTAAGCCATACCTAGCATTAAGCCATTAAGCCATACCTTGCGTGCTATCCAGACCAGGAATTCGCCAACCACGCTCGCAAGACTCCAGAACATCGCCAAACCCCAGAGACCACAAATGAGATAAGCCGGGGCGGGCACATAATTCTGTCCAATATGAGTTGTTGACTCGACGCGGTTCGAAATTAGGTTTTGGTCTCCAGTGTCGGACGCCTAGACAATAATACGATGCATTGCGATGAAATGTACTATCGAGTGTTACCGGTCCGGAATAAATCGATCCCTTCACAGCTTCCGCGTAAAATACCGCAAAAAGTAAATAGCCCATTAGGGAGCTCATCAATAGATCAAAATGCCTCGAAATTTGCATCGCGCTGATCTACTGCACACGAAAGCTACCTTAAAGCTCCTTTATGTAAAAATCAATGTCATAGCTTCTAAATTCGCAGCCGGAATGATTTTTTTACATAAAGTTAAATTCAAGAAGAGAAACGCCAACAAGCCAAGCCCCAAAACCCAGTCACGCCCCAAAACTCGTAGTGCAGCCCCCCCAAAATGATTCGCCGCCGGCAACCCTACCCAACGACCCTGGCCATACAATTCAAATCCCAGGCTTTGAACTCCTCCCCCAAGGACTCCCCAGGCTTTGAACAACCCAGATATGCTATGCTGCAGCCCCGAAGCAGTCATACACGCCAGCAGACTGCATCTTCACCTCGAGCAGTAGCCTCAGCCGCTGCAGAACTGATTTTACATCTAGGCGTCGTCCGCTGGGCGGCAGTGACTGTCGCGCTGGAGGGATCTACTGAACTCTGAATCGCAAGCACAAAGCGGCAGGAAACTTACTCGCGCGCAGCGGTTGCGCATCTAGCTCGTCTTGTGCGCGAGAGGGAAACCACCCGAGCGAAGATGGGGCGACAAGAAGCCCCGGGAGCGTAGATGTCCCCGGAGCGGCTCCGGCTGCTCTTCTTTGCCGGGTCTTTTTTGAAAGGGAACAAAACGCCAAAGGCATGACCCCTGTCCTGGCATGAATGTTCATTTCAAATAAAAACACACACACACACACATTCTCACGTCGTAATGCTCACAAAATTTCCGCACAACACTGACGGCCCGTAAAGATACTTATGAGTGAACACACCGATGCTAAACTAGTACGAGACTTCTAGCGGGAGCCCCGTTGTTTGCTTCAATGACCTACTGCAAACTATGATTTTTGGGAAAAATGCAATACTATGACGACCCGTAAAGATAGAACACGCGCGAGTAAGGATGAAATCGCGTGTTTTCAAATAAAAGATTCAGACGTGACGAAAATGTATTACCCGATGATAAATTTTACACAGAATAGGCTTGAGACAATTGAGCAGCCACACCTCTGGTTGCCCTGTCAATGGAGAACCCGAACTTACGTGACAGAAGGAAAAACGTAAATCCGGTGAGCAATCCAGACAAACTCACGGCCCCACGTTGCCGGCAGTTTCATCTGCCCCGCCGAGATCTGCATCGTTGTCTTCTTGGTACAAATCGGCTGCATTTGTCCTTTTTTTAAATCTCTGATGAAGCATTTGCGTCTCAACAAAGCCTTGCAAACCCGGATCCTAGCATTTGTTTGCTGTACTTCTCTTCTAATTGGCCCATGGGATCTACCGAGTACTCGAGCATGGCAAGAGCGTATTTTTGTCTGCGTTGAAACTCCTCGAAGCTCAAGTCCCTGCGCTCCGAAGACCGCTTCACCTATATATGTAATAGTAAGCGGACGTGGGCAAAAACTCCGAGCGTGCAGACCTTGCCGCCGCCCAACACGTTCTGGTCTGACCATCTGGGCATGATGCCAGGTTGCAGGGGGTTGTCGTAGTAGGTGATCGGGTAGCTGGAATCGTCTTCGAAAGCCTCCTGTGTCAGCTCCTCGCCCTCGAGCAATCCCAGCATACAGTACAATATGTCGATGCGGCTATAAAGATTAATGGATCGGAGCGGCAGATGTCGCGCCTTTCAGCGTGAACATCTGCTCCACATCAGCTGCTCAGCCTTCAGCAGCGCGATCCCTCTGCCTCCCCGGGCCCCTTCTTCTCGCAGTTCTCAGAGGTAAAGCGTTGCTCTACATGAGACTGGGCCCTCAGCGGAGCGTTGCTCTGCCTGGCCTCACCAACACTGGTCTGAGTCAGCTACAATGCTACCCAGACCTATATCCATGCCAACATCCACCAGGAGCCACCAAACAATTCCAAGGAGGGAAAAACAACACATCTTTCGCGTGCGAGAAAATTTCGAAAGAGAAACAATCTTTTCACGAGGACATGCCCGTCCCGACGACTAGAGAAAAATTAAGCCATGCGACCAGAGACTCGTCTGAACAAAATCTTTCTATGCCAGCTTTGATCATTAGATTACTACTGGAGCATGAGCTTAATTTTTCTCCCGTAGCTCGCCAAGAAGTTAGCTGACATTTAATTGCAATTAATGCGGGACCCCAATACCTGTGCCGCAGCAGAAATATATTCTTGAAGTCCTTGAGGAGCTTGCGGGGGAATTTTAATCCCCATTAACTTCTGACGATATGTAGCATTAGTTCTATAATGGGTGAAGTTTGATTCGGTGTTGGGAGTCTCGGTGATACCCTGAACGGGTTAGAGGTGAATCCTCTGGAGGTGAATCCTCGGAAATCCTTGAATAGGAAGCGAGCGATGCTCGGTGAGTCACGTTGTGTAGTTTTCTGAAGAGAAAGCCTTCTTTGTGTATGAGGTCCTGATTCTCGTTCTCCATTAACTCGAGGGTTGAGTCGTGATTATCCCAGGCTAGAGTGATTTAGACGAAATCCCAGAGCCCGGAGTGAGAAGAAGGGCTCAACGGATTTCTAGTGGCCCCACAAAATAAGAGGGGCCACTCAGGTGTTCCCTTTCAGCCAGGTATGATAGGGCTTCTGTCCCCCGTGTGACGGGAGACTTGGGAACAATTAGTGACGACTCTACTCACGAGTTTGGAAACTCGATCACAACTTTTGACGGATCTCGTGCATTGCTAAAATGGAGGATTGATTTTAATTGCAATTAATGCGGGACCCCAATACCTGTGCCGCAGCAGAAATATATTCTTGAAGTCCTTGTCCAGCGATGCCATGTAGTTCAACCCAACCTGGAATATTATCGCATAGGCAGTGGGGATTGGCCTGACGATATCTTTCAACCTTGACGATATCTTTCAAGTAAGCTGGGACTTCGCCCACATCCAGTTGTGTGTAATTTGATATGCTGTTCAACCGCCAATCCGATGAACATCCATCGCTAGCACGTGCGCCCTCCCCAAAAAAAGCGTCCACGAATGCATCCGTCTCGTCTGTGCTCACATTATCTTCATCGAATCCCCATTCGTCGTAGCGTGCCCTCCGGTCTTTGTCCCTTCAAACCCAGAATAAACTCTTTGCAGCCCCGTAGCCAGGGACCCAAATTTACTTTAAGCAGGTGTAAGCGCGGTTTAGCTGCTGAAATCGCTGAGTGCTGCCCCCTTCTTTGTCGGGATGGGCAGCCAGGGATTTCCTCCGGAACGCTTGAACCACTTGCTTCGTAGTCGCGTTACTGGGGATTTCCAAAATGTCATAGTACGTCAGCTTCTTCGACTGCCCCTCTTCGAACCGACCCAGCAGATTCTGCGCAAAGGTCGCCATCCCTTTGGGTCCCTGGGCTTTCCAAAAAAATCTCCTCTAATAAACCTTAGAACGAGTCGCCGAGATATAAGTCGCCAAGATGGCTCTAGGATACACACTGCAAGTTTGCTAAAGGGTCTTTGCTACAGAGTACTGTATGGGCTGCAGACATTGGTAGGCTTCTGATGGCGGACTGCTAAGAGCATCCCAGCCGTATGAACCAGATGAAAGATAAAACCTCCTCCCAAAAGCAGAAGAGATCTTTTTGACCAAATTCTGAGCACATCCCTCGAGAAAATATTGTACACGCGACGAGAACAATCCCTCTCAAAAACAACCATTACAAATCAACCCAATGACACCGTATACCTCCATCGAACACACAACACAGCGACTGTGTAGTCACTTTGTCACACGAAGTTGAACCGAGCTGGGTCTCCTATAAAAGAACAACATGAGCTGGTCTCAAGCATAAGTTGTCTTTTCCGTAATCGTTTCCGTACTGGTTCTTAATGTGGGTCTAACTCGACCTGTCGACCAAAAGGCAAGAGGGAAAGTCACTGACGGGTCCCATACATAGTGCGCGTCGATTCTTTTCAATACACTTGGGAAGTTTTCCGGCGAAATGCGTTAGGATCCAGGAAAAATACATCCAATTTCATAAAAAACACAGCTGGGGCTCAGGTTGCATGTTGAAAAAGTTCAATAGGAAAAGTGTTTATACAAGGTGTTATACGGGTCGCGCTTCTAACGCTTACTTTAATTCCGAACGGGGCACGGACTCAAGAAGAGGTGAGCCCCTTTCACGTTTCATTGCCCTGTTCAAAAAACCCGAAGTTCAAAATGTTCTTTTTGCACGAACTTCCACGTACTTGATGTCGCGCACTTTTTATAAACCGCCGCTTTTTATTCATCCACCAACCAAGCCTCGCACACACTGCTTGAAGCGACGACATTTTCCGCCCCGCTGGCCTCCGGCGTCTTCTTCAATCTGAAAAGGAAATCTCGCACTAGAGTTTAGCATAATTATCAAACCGCCCTTCCGTCTTGGTCCGACGTGCCGACGGAGAACTCTGTTCCACGTGGCGTGACTATCTCGCTTTCTGCGAGAGGCGTCCCCACTGTCGTGCCCCCGTTACACGAGTCGGCCCCGTGGCCTCGCGTGGTTGTGACGACACCAGGAGAAGCCGGTCTGGACGACTTGGGGTCTGGTACTGGAACGTCCAACGTTTTCCTTTTCGTCGGCGTCAGCATCTTTTTCACGGAACTCAGGATGCCTTGTTTTCCTTTTGGACTTTTGTTGTCGCCTCCCGTTGCTGTTTCCACTGCGTCTAGACAATTTGCTGCAGTTGTGTCCACATCGCCGGTAGCCGTTGCTGCTGTTGATGACGAGCTCGACGAATGGGGAGCGACCCATTCGTCGACGCCCGTAGCGTCAGTAGCTGTGGGCGAAACATTTCCCGCAGTTGCCTTGTTCGGGCTTTTCCCAGCAAAAGGGGACTTGAAAGCAGTGAGAATCGACTTTTTGGAAGGAGTTAATGACTTCAAAGGCGTATTTGACGCTCCTCGAGGCGTCGCAGGGCCCCGCGCTACACGGGGCGACGCTGCAACCCTATCCACATCATAGCGAATCAGAATCCGGTACAGTTCGTCGTTTATCTTCGCGAGTTGCGAATACGAGCTTTCGGCGTCAGATTCATCACCCGCCCCGTCTGGCAAACTGAACTGCACACCTGTTGTACCCAAACTGGGTGTACCCAACGAGCGAGTGTCCCCACTTCAAATGAGCTGAAGCACCTTTCCAAACGTTGGGGCTGAGTAAGACGTCTTTGAGCACCTCGTTACCATCGACAAAGAGCCGTATCTTTTGTGTTTCTTGGCTATGAGTGAGCTCAATCAGACACAAATTTTCGTTATGCGCGATCTCCCACGTATACGCCATCTTCGGCATCAGCTCATACCTTTTGCGAAAACTTTAATCCTCTCTTTCATGCACGATCTATGCGGATTGCATACTGAATCTATGCACCTCTCCGTTCTCTCGATCTTTTTCCAGGAGTCATAGGCCGTGACTCCCACGAACCGCAATGAAGCGGACCTCGCCGCTGGATCCGATAATCTGGGCCCTTCTTCGTTGGCGGAGGAGAACCCCCGTGGAAAATCCGTCTTGACCTAAAATTTTCTGCCGGCAATGGGGTTTCATACTGCGCTAAAAAACCTCAGAGACGTGCATGGATATGGGGCACAGAGTGGAAAAGCCAGTCGAGTATCTAGATGAGCAAAGGCTGTTCGCGCTACTACTGGCCGAACTACTCGACGACGTGCGCGCTTCCCATCCTTCCTCTGGCAAGGCGTAGTGCTCTTCCCATCTTACGAAATTTGGCTTCCGCGGCTGCTTCTCGCTCATGTACTTCATCACCACTTTGCTCAGCATCACTTTCAAAGGGTTGCGCTGCAGCTTGAGCCCGTCGCGATCGCGGTCGTAGACGATTTGACAGATATACGGCCCCACGAGATGGATCAGCACAAACAGATCTTCCAGGATCTTCACCTCTCCATCGAAAACGTGCGATGTATCATAGTCCACCACGTCGTCGACGAAGCGGCTTGTCTTGGGTGTAGTGAGGTCGGCGGACTTGCGTCCGACTTCACGATTCCTGCTTGCGTCACGACTCCTTAGCAGTAACACACGCACTTTGCGCGTCTTCTTGGAGTACGTCGCCTTTACCTAAATAGTAACGGGCTAGTGAGAGCAAGAAGCGGCTGAGAATCCATTCGTAAACCACGAACTCTTGAAACATCTGCCTTGCGTTACTGGTATCCGACGCGCGGCCCTTCCCTCCAAATCGATCCAGCGATACGAATTCCTCAGCATGATACTTCTGATCCACACCGCGGGGGCTCGAAAACTCAGTTTCGACAGGGCCCGCTGCAGCCCTTTTCGAAACAATGGCTGGACTCTGTGCATAGGGCTGGACATAGTACCCAAACGTATATTCAAGATTTTTGTCGGGTCCCGGAGATACTGCTGCAGACTTTTTGTGACCTACTGTTCCTCGTGCAGCCGTCCGGTTGGCAAACGACGGCGACCACGTTTCGCGACGCCTGTTCCGGAACACGCCCCACTTTGTGCCCACGTCGCGCCGCACCTTCCAAAAAAAGTTTTCGCGCGGTATTGGCTTCCAAAAAAAGTTTTCCAAAGTCACCTATTTTCCAAATACCAAAATCCCCCATTCATACGCTAGCTTCGACTTTTTCTCCACCTTGCCAACCTGCTTGGCCTGCGAATATTTTGAATTTTGCCAGGCGATATAATAAAAAAACCTCTCCATCGCCGAGGATGATGAAGCTGCTGTTTTTCGGGCTGCCCTGCGGGTCCCATGACGTCGGGCTGTTGTTTTGCAGCATGTCTTAAAGCTGTGACATAAGAACTGCCATCACATGCTACACTTCGAAAAACAGTGCTTCCAGGCAGAATAGGAAAAACCACTCTCACGCGACCAAATCCACTACTCAGAATTCCATGCCTCCAGTCCAGAGAACCCTCCTCCGACACCAAACCAAGAAAAGCCATGCGAACACCTTCACATTCTGCGTCCTCACATGTGGAACAGGGGCATCTTTTCGACAGTTTTACAGTATCCGCTTCTTTCTATTTATACAATATGTAGAAGCTTTGCTGAATTTTTATTTATACAAAGTATGCAAAAGGGTTCTCATTTATACAAGAACTCCCTCCTAAGTTATATATCACCCGACTCGGTGCCAAGTTCTGTGGATTCCATCTCTGCTTCACTCGCCTGAAATAGTGAGATTATTTGAACTTTTAGCTCCTCCCTGTACCAGAGGCTTCGTGCCAGAGCACTTTTTCTCCATGTTCCATGCTCCCTGGACAGACACTTGGGAAACAGCTCCATGCTCCCTGAACAGACACTTTTTCTCCACTAAGGAAGGAGCCCCGATCTTTTTTCAGATTCAAAAAAAACTGATGCGCAAAACTTAAACTAGTCTAGACTAGAGAGAACAAGCAAACCGGCACAGCCCAGCCGCCTACGATGCTATCTGCAAGATGTTTCTGCACCACTGCGCGGATGAGCTCCTCTCGAGGGGGTTGCCGGAGATCGAGGCGTGGACCCTTTTTTTTCGATCTGAATGCTACGGAAAAAATGGACTGCGAAAACCTGGTCCATATAATGGGGGGGCCCAAACACCGCCCCCCTGACCTGCCGGAAAAATCCCTGCCACGCAGCCATGATGAACAAAGATGACAAAAATTCCTGGCAGATCAGGGACTGCCTACAAAAACTCTTCAAGGGTAGAATCGCATCACAAGTATCAAGCCGGACCGATTCACAATTTCATGATAGACGTCAAGTAAAAATACCACGAAGATGAAAACCAGAAAATTCACTGGGAAATACTGAGAGCACTCCCTTATTACAAAAAACTCACCAAAAAACTTGGCGCGATGAAAAAATTGTGCAGCACGGTAGTCGCGAGCCGAAGCCCAGTCCGGAAAAACGCCTTTCCCCTCAAAAAATCCTTCCATCTGCCCCAAGAAGACTCTCAAAGAAACCGTGCCTGGCCGCGACTTCGAACACCTACTTTCAGGTCTACTTCCAGGTTTCTGGAAATCGTTTGCGAAGACGGATTTCTCAGAGTCCATCCACGCTAAAGCGCGTACACCTTTTGGAAAAAGGAGCTCACACGTCCCTCTTCCTGTTGGATACACACTCACTCACGCCCACACTTAATGTTGCTTTTCAATCGACCAGCTTGATGTGCTGGCCACGTTAAGCTACGACGGGGAATCGAGTGCCATGCACCCAACGGTATCTGCAAGGAATACGGCGAAGAAGCGACAGGCTGAAGAACAGCTTTTTTCGGATGTTGTTTGCAACTTTCAACGAGGTTCTCCCGGCCCCTTGCTCTTCCAGTCTTGCTACACACTCAATCACGGGCATTGCCTCACAACCGAGATGCAACCAAAATCGTAAATAATACTTAACTTCCCCGCTAACTATTACCTCGCTTTCTCCGTCTGACAAGTGTGTATTACAGTTTTGCCATCATGAACACTACTTTGCGCCACAGATTGTTAATTGGGTGCTCATCATGAACAGTTTTGCCATCATGAACACGATTCTAGATTGAAGAAATATGAAGATCGTAGTCAAAGTATTTCATATAGGAATCTTTGAAGCAACGAACTGGCTTTTGCAGTCGACACCGTTGGTGAACCAACAACTTAAATCAACAAGATCTCAGGGCGTTCTGTTATGCCCGCTTTCTTCGTGTTGCAGCTTAGCCGCTTTTTTCATGAGTAAAGCAGCGATTTGAGACTTGGTCCGCTTGCGAAGTTTAGGGGTCTTATTCGAGGCGATTTCAGAAGCGTTAACGGATTTCCACCGGTGGTATTGCTCTGCGGTCTTCATAAGTACGTCATATGACTCCTCCTGCTTCATACTCGTCATTTTCTCTATTTCCGGTTCCGTTTCGTGACACCTCTCGAACTTCCATTCATGATATTTCCTCGCAGTATTCATCACCGCTTCCATCCTCTGTTGCCCAAATTCATCAGGGTGTTCCGCGGCATGCACTCGCTCCAAACTAGAAGCCACGCCCTCTGCCATTTCCATATCATCCGACATCTTCTCTTCCGGATCTTCAGTCTGTACGTCCCAGTCCTTGGCCGCAACTGCCAACTTCTCGGTCTGGGTAAATTGGCTTCCACGTCGGTCGTACTTCCACTGATGGTACTTCGCTGCAGTCTGCATCAGGACATCCTTCGTCGCCTCGAAATCCTTATATCGCCCATTTTTGTCTTCACACCCTTCTTCCTCGGCCTCTTCCTCACTGCGGTCCGATGCATTTTCATCTCTCTGCTGCCCTCGCTCCAAACTAGAAGGCACGCCCTCTGCCATTTCCATATCATCCGACATCTTCTCTTCCGGATCTTCAGTCTGTACGCCCCAGTCCTTGGCCGCAACTGCCAACTTCTCGGTCTCAGTAAATTGGCTTCCACGTCGGTCGTACTTCCACTGATGGTACTTCGCTGCAGTCTGCATCAGGACATCCTTCGTCGCCTTGAAATCCTTACATCGCCCATTTTCGTCTTCACACCCTTCTTCCTCGGCGACCCTTGCTTCGTGGGTCTGCACTTCCTTACTACTCCCGCGATTCATGGTACTGTACTTCCATTTATGATACTTCGCTGCATTCTCCTTCACGGAGTCCAGCAAGATGTCGTCGACTCCATCTTCCTTCCCGCTTTCAACGCACGGGCCAGCCACGGGGTCAGCCAGGAAGTCCTCTTCACGTATTTCAGTACGAGGCGTTACCGCTTCATTTTCACGTGTTTCAGTACGAGGCGTCATTGGAGGGTCCCACTTGTGCACTTTGATCAGCCTCCTCAACTTGAGTCTCGGGTGCAGATACATTTGACAAGCTGATTCCAGGTTATCCTCACTCTCAGATTCCGACACGAGATACGATACGCGCCTGGCGCTTTGTTCCTGTGGCGGCTCCAGGGGCAATGAAGGCTCGACGCCCGGCGGGATAGCTGGTTCGAGGAATTTCACCTCTTCTTCCATCTGGTTCTCCATCAACACCTGTAGGATTTTGTCCTTTTAACAATGGAGCCGCAATGGGAAAAAAATCTACGTCCTGTTCTACGTTGGGATGCGAACATTCCGTTACACGATACTTCAACACACCGTGATGTGGCTCTTGTAGACCACCGACAGCGTCGCGCACCTTCGTGCGAGGCGCAGCCGGCGTCTTATTGCGATGAAAACCAGGCCCGCGAAGCGACATATCCATATCCCGCTGCGTTCTCAGATAATCACTGGATAAAGCACCGACTTGCTCTGCACCTTGCACACGGTATGCGGGCTTCTCCCCTTCAGCAAAACTCGCTACATTTTCTTTGTCCTCTTGTCGACCGCCGGCAGCGTCGCATATCTTCGTACCAGGCGTAGCCGGCGCCGCATTGCGATGAAAACCAGGCCCATGAAGCGACATATCCATGTCCCGCTGCGTTCTCAGATAATCACTGGACAAAGCACCGACCTGCTCTGCACCTTGCACACGGTATGCGGGCTTCTCCCCTTCAGCAAAACTCGCTACATTTTCTTTTTCCTCTCCTACCGGGTCGCGTGTCGAAATCTGTTCTTGACTCTTGAAAGGCTCCGCCTGCGTTGCGTCGAAGTTGGGATGCGAACATTCCGTTACACGATACTTCAACACACCGTGATGTGGCTCTTGTAGACCACCGACAGCGTCGCGCACCTTCGTGCGAGGCGCAGCCGGCGCCTTATCGCGATGAAAACCAGGCCCACGAAGCGACATATCCATATCCCCCTGCGGCCGCAGATAATCACTGGATAAAGCACCGACTTGCTCTGCACCTTGCACACGGTATGCGGGCTTCTCCCCTTCCGCAAAACTCGCTACATTTTCTCTGTCCTCTTGTCGACCGCCGGCAGCGTCGCGCTCTCCGCGCTTCACTTGGGCCCCTCCTATCTCCCTGGCCGGGGCTTGCCCGAAGTCTGCCACAGAGCCTGCCGTCTCCTCTTCACGCGGGGCTAGTTGCCGCTTCGCCACATTCACCGAGGACGAGAAACCACTGGAAGGCTTTAATTTCGGTGAATTTTTCGAAAATCATACTAAATCAATTTGAAACTTATTCAGAAGTACCGCCGATGTATGCGCTTCCTTCGGCGCAACTTTGTCGCGCTTGCGTTTTGCCTTTCTCCCTTTCTTTTTCCGTGAAGACGAGGACGAGCTGCTGGCGCTGCGGGAAGCCACAGACCACTTTCGCTTCTGTTTGCGGCGCATTCTCTCTCTCGAGGGACCTATGCTACTCTTTTCCGTCGTTGCACCCTCTGCGCCGACCGCCAAGTGTATTGTTGGACAGAGAGAAACCGTGTTCACATTGTGTGCCGTGATGCTGTCCCTCTTCCTCCCTTCTGCACGACGGGCGCTCCCTTCTCGGGAGGAACCAGACGACCGGTGCCGTCTCTTCCGACTGACCTCCCGAGTCCCACTTCGGCGTCTGAGCGAAGGACTGCTTTCCGGGTCGTGTCCATCTGCAACGGGAAGTAGATTTTTTTTAGCATTATCCACGCCTGCACCCGTATTCAGAGGACCAGTTTCTCCGTACTTCACTTGGGCCCCTCTTATCTGCCTGGCCGGGGCTTGCCCGAAGTCTGCCACAGAGCCTGTCGTATCCGCTTCACGCGGGGCTAGTTGCCACTTCGCCACATTCACCGAGGACGAGAAACCACTGCAAGGCTTTAATTTCGGAGAATTTTCGAAAATCATACTAAATCAATTTGAAACTTATTCAGAAGTACCGCCGGAGTATGCGCTTCCTTCGGCGCAACCTTGTCGCGCTTGCGTTTTTCCTTTCTCCCCTTCTTTTTCCGTGAAGACGAGGAGGAGCTGCTGGCGCTGCGGGAAGCGGGGGAGCACTTTCGCTTCTGTTTACCGGGGACAGACCGGGAGGAACTAGACGACCGGTGGCGTCTCTTCCGACTGACTTTCTTCTTCCGCTTCCTGAAGGCGGAGTCTGAGGTCTGACTCCTCTCTCCTTCCGACACAAGATTTTCGAATGAAGAAACGTCGTCCTCGAGCTCATCTTTCCGGGCTTTGGTCCGTTTTTTCGGTTTCCTCTTCACACTCCGCCGACGGGGAGTTTCTTCTTCTCTTGCACTCCGCTTCAGCTGTCGTAGTATTTCCGCTTTCGTCTGCCGAGACAAGCCTCGCATGCCTTGATTTCCTGCCTCCATGCGTTTTTCTTCCTCATATGCTTCTAGCTCGCTTAAAACGTTCTGCCACTCGACTTCGCCATGCCAGTTTCTCCCGTTTCTGTGGGGTTCCAGGCCCCTCGCGAGCGTGTATTGCGCCAGCAGCTCTGCGCTTTTCTTCCGCCGCCCTAGCCATGCCGCCACGCCTGCCTTGATTGAATCGGTCTCATCTTCGTGTCTACGCCCTCTCGTGTCTTCACGTCCCGGTTCCGGGGACGAGAAGAACCCAACATCTTCACGCCATGGCTCCCGTGTAGGTGTCGCGGGCTCCCAAGTTGTTCGCCACGACGGCAGCTGCACTTGCCGCCCGCCAGCAGGCTGCTGCTGCACTTGCCGGTCAAAAGCCGAAGTTGTTAGCTCAAAAGACTTCTCCCTCGCATAAGACTGGGTCCTAACCTTCACTTCGCTTGCCAGCCCACCAATCACATCCCTTTCCGGGCCTCGTGCGAGCTTTCTCTTTCTCGCTGTTTCCTTTGTCGCTACAGAAAATGTTCTCGCTCCTGAGTAGAATCCTGACTTCGTTCCGCGGAATCCATAGAGCTGGTCCAGCAACTAAAAAAATAGACATAGACTGCGATACAACATAGATAAATACACGGGAGCAGGGGGAATTGTGTTCAAAGGCACGTCTAGTAAGAAACCCTGCTCCCGGAAAAGCCCGCGCGCAGCACGAGCATTTCTGAAACCCGTACGAGGGACAAAATGAGCACTGGCTACCCGTTCCGCCCCTCCCCTTCCAACCCTTCATGATGGTGGGACCCTTGCCATCTGTAGGCAAATTTTGGTCGTCCGAAGGCAAATTTTGGGCCCCAGGTGCCAAGAACTCCCGACTGGCTTAATCTCAAAGCCCAGTACTTGAGAAAAGTGTGTCAAGCAGACGTGCCAAACATGACTAAAACTGTAAAGTCAGAAAAAAGCATGTTTGCTACGCATTGATGTGCATTAAGTTTTGGCTGAGGCTTTCCTCATGATAACTCCTGGGCTGGAGCCCCAATAAGGCAAAAAGTGCCGTTTTTCGTGTCCCCAAATCGATATAGCTTGCTCGTGTTTGGCAAGTGGTCGGGTCGGAACGGGCCGGAACGGAACGGGCAGCCAATGCCCATTTTTGTCCCCCCGCAGATTTCAGAAATGCCCGCGCTGCGCGCGGGCGAAAAAATTTGAACCGGGGAGTCGTCTCGAGTCTTTGCCGTGCGATTATATCCCATGAATAGGGAACCCGATGGCGCCAACGGTGATGAGGCTCGGTCCGCAATCCCAGCCTCGACCTCTCTCATCTTTTCAATCGTCTACACACTTCTTCACCATTTAGTCTTCTTTCTTGTTGTAGTAGTCGTACACAAATTCAGTTAGAGGGGACCCGCTGGCATGTTAGAGGGGGGGGGGGCATGTTGGATAGAAATGATGATGTCACAAAAAATGGGGAAAAAGAGGGGAAATAAGCACTGAAAAAAGGACCAATTTTTCAAGAAAAACCCCACGTGTCAGGAAGAACCCCAGCCGGCCGCCCCATATTACACCCCCGTAATTAAAAGCTACACCCCCTTAAAAGCTACACCAAGCCTCCAGGCCCGACCCCAAGCTTGTCGAAAAGTCTTTGTCGAAGACTTCTCCTAACAAATCAGCAGTTGTGAAATGAACACCCGTATGGGCCCCAGCTACGTCCGCTTTTTTTAGTCCACAAAGCGATCCCGCAATTTTTTGAAGCGATCGCAATGTCTTATTCAAAATCATCCACTATTTCACAGCTTACTTGAGCCAATAATCAGCGCCAGTCCTCCGATTTCCTCGCAAGCCTCCTCTTGAGGAAACAGAAGAGCTCGTTGCTCCCGACGAGTCTGAAATCATGTTATAATCTTGGAGACTGAATTTTGCAAAAATATTTTGAACTTGGTAAATACCATTGGAGGAGGAAGATGATCCAGTGGAAGAGCTACTCGAGGAAGACGAGCTTTGAGCCTTTTTCTTGGCCTTCTTCCTGTGCTCCTTCTTCTCGTGCTTGCTTTTTTTCCTCTCCCCTGCCTTCTTCGCGTTGTCTTGCGCTTTCTTCCTTACAATGGTAGGCGCCTCTGCGTTAACCCCAACAGTCATGCTCATGGCCATGGGGTCCGTTAAAGCCTGAAATAAGGCAGCCGTGGCTCCGAATCCGCCCTGGTTGGTCCACGCCGCGTTGCCGAACTCCCCAAGATCTGCCTCCGTCTCGCCCCAGCATCTTTTGAAAATCTGGCTGCGGCTGGCTGCAATCCTGAAGGTAAATACCTGAAATCCCTCAAGTGCTCGTCGTTCATTTTCGTAACGACACCCGACGCCCGAATCTTCGATGGCCTGTGCAGGAAAAATCAATGCTAAAATCGTATGGGGTGCGGCCAGGGTAGTAAGTTATCTTCTGCCAGCTGCAAGTATGTACCTAGTCTCTCCGCTACCAGCCGTACCAGCATTGAGCCCCCCTTTTTTCAAAAATGCAAATAAACGTTCACTTCATACTATGTGACTTCCTGCCGAAACCTGTCAAGAATAATACCAGTTTCCTGTTCCTTCGAAGAATTTAGTGCGGCTTCCATCTCCAGTTCGATAGCGTCAGTGATTTCCGCTGCGTCTACCTTGCTGATGTCCGCTAGAAACGCTGCTTCAATTCCTTTCTGTGGAATTTTCATTTCAGGTCAATATCACACGCAGTGCAAAAACCCTGCCGTATCTACCTCTGGCTCGTGGTTCTGTACGTCGTGAAAAGTGTGATTTTCCTTAAGCCAGGCATCGATATCGAGGTCGGAGTGATGAAAACTGCGTTCAATTTTCTCGTGAGCCGGGATTTTCCGTATAACATGCCCAGGAGGAGCGCCTTGCCTTTTGTGAACAGCGTGCCTTCTGCGCCCGTTGTTCACATTCACCACGTATCCCGGCCTAAAACCGCACTTGTGGTCCCAATCCTGACCCGGCCCACTCGCTATCTCGGCCTTCATCGCGGCCTGGTACTTGCAAGAAGTGGCTCCAAGATCATTATACCCTCCAAGGTCAGACGCCGCTTTGTGTCCCATGCCAGCGTCATCTCTGGCGGAGCCATCTCGTGTTTGAATGTCTGTCTGTGTGCCTCGAGTTTGCTTCCTGTAAATCTTTCTCAAAGGCCCTCGCCCGAAATAGATCTCTTGATGGGTTAAGCCATGCAGCGTTCCTTGCCTTTGTTGCTCTTCCCTTGTACTCGCATATCCGCGCCCTGTTCTGGCTTCCATCGCGTTAATCACTCCGAAATCCCTCGCATCCATTTCAATCAGGTACTTTTTTGGCCCTAGATTGAAATCCCACCCAGCTTTTTCGGGTGCAAAATCTTCGTCGAAATCAAACGGCGCGCGAACTAAAAAATCATTCTTCTCGAATGACCGCGCTATTTTTTGCGTGATGGTCTCATGAGGCGTGTCTCCTGAAGTAGATCGCTGAATTTTCGGCATAAACACGTCGCGGTTTCGGGAATACAACGAACGACCCGCAGCAACCCTGTAATCTTCATCTTCCTGATTCCTTCTTTGTCTGGAAGCCGCGGCCCTCTTTCTGATTTCTTTTTTGAGCCCGTTTTGCAAGGGCGCAAGCTTTTCCGCACAGGCGTTTGACTCCCAAGCTTTTCCGTTGATTCCCAGGCGAAATCTATCTCTGGGCATGTTGAGCGCCTCTCTCATAGTCATCGCGAAAGGGATATTGAGCGCCTCTCTCATGGTCGGGATACTCGGAAGACTCGGTTCTTTTTCCAAAAATATCTGCTTTGCGTACTCTTCAGTCAGCTCATCGCTTGTCCCCTTTTTGCGGGCTCCAGTCGCATTCGGTGTATCTAGAGAGTCTTCCACACACGCCCGATCGATGCCAAGATTTTCCCCTGCCGTGTTTTCCCCAACTTCATGCACCGTGCCAAGACTTGCCGTTCGTGGCAAAGGGATTCGGCGCCAAATGCTTGCCTCCAAATGCCGCTGAAAATGCTTGCCGTCCATAAAATCCGTGGGCGAGACATCGTTGGGCACCTCAC
>Ga0099797_100520_pt1 | contig 24641 bp, 10 predicted proteins | sample Uncmet_Sort48C_1_FD_89871 | JGI IMG/M metagenome (GOLD analysis project Ga0099797, IMG submission 89871) | Marine eukaryotic communities from CALCOFI LINE 67, Pacific Ocean - C012_Sort48C_1 | ecosystem: Environmental > Aquatic > Marine > Oceanic | place: Pacific Ocean: Monterey Bay | collected...
TTTTGCTGCTGTTTTTTGCTCTCTTTGACTGTGCATCACGATTTACATGTTTTTTACGACGTCTATGTGTATACTACGAAGTTAAACTTGAAGAACTTTTCATTTCTGTGTATACTACGAAGTTTCCATTTCATTTCACTCGTGTAAGTAAAGGTTATTAGCATTTCATGCAAAGCTCATTTCGATTTCATCCATACGAGTCTGATTTACGAGAGACTATTCACATTTGATTTCTATTTCATTCATCTGATTTACGATAAGGTGCTTGTATTTGGCTATTTCATCCATCTGATTTACGATAAGTTGCTCGTGTTTTTTCTATTTCATACATTGACGATAAAGCTATCATCATTTCTATACATTGACGATAAAGCAGTCAATATTTTTTTTCACCGAAACCCGGTGACAGGATGTGATTGAAGTATGTTCATATCATATCTGAAGAGCTGAAGATTCAAGAACTCCAAAAAAAAAAAAATCTCTAAAAAAAAAAGTCTCTTGTAACTATCGATATTCCTCATTCCAGTAGGGGTTTATTGTCAGTATACTGAATTGTAAACGTATTATTCTCGAGTCTGAGTGTGTTATTTTCCATCCCACAGGTAATTTCGAGAAGCTTAGTAGATCTTTGGATTTGTACACGGATATTTGCTCTGAGTCATTCAATTTCATATTGCATGCCCTGTACTGCAACTTGATAACGTAGACTAGACTGTCATGATTGTGTAATTACATTTTTGGAGAACTGATATGATTATCGATGCTCATGTAGTGTATTGCGTTTGTGAATCTCTTTTTTCTTTGAAAGTACGTCATTGTATGTGTCGAATCATGGAATGGGTTGAACTGAAAATCTGAACTGCTGAAGGTATCTGAACTGCTGAAGTTTTGAAAGTGTGAGATATTGGCATTTGTGGTATTGTGGTATCTTTATTTCTGCATTGGTATTTGTGGTATTGAACGTACGGAAATTTTAATTCTAACTTCTACTTGTATTACATCTGATTTTATTCGTATGGTTACCCTATTCATACCCTAATATTATCTCTGAGACTGGTGCCCTGATCTCTGAAGAGTAGTTAACTTTCTGATTCATATCCTGACTCAGAATCCCATCGGATTGGCAGTCCGATTAGAGTATTGTGTTTTGTGGGTACATATCTCATTCTCCCAAAAAAAAAATTTCTTGTCAAGTTTTCTCCTTCCACACAGTCACGTCTTCTGTCACTGAATTGTCAAGATGCCCCCACATCGTGGCAGTTCCAGGTCGCCGAGGCGAGGTCACAGTAGTATGCGAGATAGTGGTCGGGCTCACAGAGGAAGCGGAAGGGACCGCGGTAGACGAGATTCGCGTGACCGGCGTGGTCCAATCCGTGGACGGGGAATGGGCGATCGCGACGACAGAAGTAGAGACGAAAGGAGTAGATTTGCCCCTCAAGGGAAAGGATCATCAGGATATCAGCCTAAGGGCGGTCCAATGGCAATACATAAGGGTCCCAATGGACGTATCAGTCGCGCCAATCCCAATAAAATTAATCCGAGCCATAAAGGGAGAGTGAACATTAATGACAGCAGTGCACATGGTTCAGTCGAAGCGAAGATAAGCACTGATGGAAAAAATGCTGATGGAAAAAATGGCGATAGCAAAGACAGCAAGGCTGATGCAGACGAATTGGAGTCTCTCGAGCTTTCATCATCTGTTTCCATGGGGCATTACATGTCTGTGACGAAGAAAGACCGTGACGAAAAAGAATCCGATCGTGGCAAACGAAAAGAAGATTCGGATGATGATCGGGAGTCAGAGGGTCGGCGATCAAATGATCGTCGATCAGAGGGTCGGAGATCAAATGATCGGAGATCAGATCGCAATAGCAGTGACGATGGTGGTGATCAAAGAAGTGACCGTCGAGACAGTGACCAAAGACGTGGTCGTGATGAGAAGACAGATCGAAGTGGTGGTGGGAAAGATCGGGATCATAGAGACGACCACAGAGACAGTGTCACTTCGAACGGGAGGGTTTCGAACGGCGAAAAGCCTAAGGAAAAGGCTTCGGAAAAGAATCAGAAAAAAAAGGATGTGGATGACCATGATGAGGGCAAAAAGAAGAAGAAAAAGTCGAAAGATGAGTCATCGAAGGAATCGAAGGAGTCTTCATCAAGCTCATCTGACGGCTCTGGGGACTCGTCGTCGTCATCGGATTCCGATGAAAGTTCGGAATCAAAGAAGAATGGTGATCGCACAGGCAAGGAACGAGACAAAAGAAAGAAGTCGGCTGACAAGGAAAGGAAAGATGAAAAGAGTGTCAAGACTTCGAAAGACCCTGTGAAGAAGGGTTCGAAGGTTGAGGACAAGAAGGAGAAGACAATTACGTCGAATGTGCAGAAGAAGAAAAAGAAGGATGACGATGTTTCGGAGAGGGAGGAAGTTTCGGAAGACGATCGATCGAAAGGCGAGCCTTCAGACGGTTCGGACAAGGATGTTTCGAAAGAAAATGATGCATCGGAAGATGGCGACGAAAGCGCCCCCAGACAGAAGAACAAGGCACGAGACTCCAAAAACGATAAGTCCGTAGTCAAGAAAGCGGCAACCACTGGTAAGAGCACCAAATCTGACGTCAGCGTTGACAAAGTCAGTTCAAAAGTGGAAAGAAAAACCAGTGCGAAGTCGTCTTCTGAAAAAAATAATTCGAAACCAAGTAACAAAGAGACCAAAGACAGCAAAGAGACGTCGAAAGAAAAGTCAACGAAGGAGAAGTCCTCAAGGGACAAAGAAAAGTCTGAGGAAACCTTTATCAAAGGGGCGACCAAAGCGCCTGCTACGAAAGGTCCTTCCAAGACTGGCAACAAGACGAAAGCAGCTGAAAAATCTGGCAAAACCGGTAAAGGTGTTGCTGCAAAAAAACGGAAGAGGTCAGAAGTCAGTTCCGATGATGAAAGCAAGCTCTACGAGTCATCTTTTAGTGAAGAAGATGATTCTAACTCGGACGAGGACGAATCTGCGACCTCAGACGATGGTAGTGACGGTTCAGGGAGTGAGGGTTCCGGTAGCGAGGAGGGCGATTCAGATGATTCCAGTGGTGAGTCTGAGGACTCAGAAAATTCGTCAGAAGATCCCGACGAAAGCGATTTTTCGAAGAGTCGTAGAAAGAAGGGGAAGAAGAAAGTGGCGGCGAAGGAGAAAAAGACTGGATCCGTCAAAGCCGCTGCTTCCAAGAAATCTGGAGCAGCGGCTTCGAAGAAAACCAAGGCTGATTTGCAAAAGTCAAAGAACGAACCACCTTCAAAGAAAAGAAAGAAGAATCGCGGTAGCTCGGTCAGCGATGACGATCGTGGCACTGATGAAGATGATAGCAAGCCAGTGAAGAAGGACACCAAGGGTCGAGGAAACACGAAGGAAAAGTCACGTGTTGATGAAAAGAAGAAGAATTCGAGTCTCAAACGCGGTGACAAGAACGACAAAAAGAAGACTGGAGCCGATGACAAGAAGAAAAGAAGAAACTCGTCTCTCAGTCAAAGCGACTATCAAAGCGCTGCTGAGAGTGATCGGGACGATGATCGCGTGAGTCAAAGCGATTCTCCAAGTGATAGTGTGAAGAAAACAAAGGTGAAAAATGACAAAAAATATGAAGAAATAGTACGTCGACGAGGCGCAGGAGATAAAGACCGCCGTGAGAAAGAGAAGGACAAGGATGAAAAAAACACAAAGAAACGACGGGTGGAAAATCGCGACCTTAATCGAAGTCGTTCCAATCAAAGCCGTTCCAATCAAAGCCGCTCTTCCAATCAAAGAGATCGCAGTCGCCGTTCTAGAAAAGATAATCGCAGTGAAAGTGAAGCAGAAGAACTCAGTCCTTCAAGAAACAGCGCGTCCGAAAACCGCAGCTACTCTGAAATAAAGCGCAAAAAACGGCATCACAACAAAGATAGCAGTCTCAATGATCGAAGTAGAACACCCAACGACAAGGACAAGAAACGTGAATCTCGCCGGACTCCACGCAGTGATCGCAAATCGAGCGCTCGTGACAACCGCAAATCGAGCGCTCGTGACAACCGTAAATCCCCTCATGAAACTCGCAGTGGTCGAGATCGCAACCGCAAATCCCCTCATGAAACTCGCAGTGGTCGCAACCGCAAATCCTCTAATGAGAAAAAAAATTGCAGACGTGAATCTGAATCCCCTGAAATCATTGATCGTAGCAAGTTACAGTGTAATAACAAGGGGGACGCTTGGTGGATGGGTGATAGATATAACAAGGGAAAAGATTCTCATTATGGAAAGGGTGATGGAAAGGGTGATCCCTTCAACAGCTGGGGAAAAAACAGCTGGGGTGGTAAAGACTGGGTTGGTAAAGGAAACAGCGGATATGGAACTGGTCCGTATGGAACCGGCACTGGATATACCACCGGTAAAGGCTATCTCAATAATATAAACAACGCTTACAATCGAGCAAGTGTCGGAAGAGAATATCAAAGCGAGCAGCAACAGAAAGAGCACCAAATACGGATAGAAAACAAATTGAAGAATGAAGAGGGGAGACGCATGAATATTACAAGTGCAGCTTATGAAAACAAAATACACAATGAGGAAAGGAAAAGGCAAAACATCAACAACAGCTCGGATAATGATAGGGGTGGTGGGAGAGATGATCATGGTGGCAGGTCCGATGACGTCCACAGAGACGGAAGAACGAGAGAAGCAAGAAGCCGCTTCGAGGACAATACCAGCAGTGCTCCAAAAGGTAGGTTTCATAATCAGAGCGATGAGAGAAAGGACAGAGACAGGACCGATAGAGACAGAACTGATAGAGACAGGACTGACGAGCGTACCCGAAAAAATCGTTTTCACAATCAGATTGAAGAACGCGGCCAACGTTTTCATAACGATACAGATCGAAATCAGAAACGTTCTTCTTCTGGCGCCGTGGGCGGCATTCAGCTGAAGACAAGAGCTCAAGTCCAAGTGGAGCTGAAACCGAATTCAGCATCTACGAGCAAAGACTTTGGCAGCAAAGATTTTGGCATTTCCAAAGACTGGAGTCTGACACTGAAGTCGAAAAAGGACGTGGAGCTTGGGAAGAAAGAGAAGTCAGAGGACAAGCCGAAGAAAGTGAAGTTGTTTTCTGCTCCTGCAGTCAATCGCGCTTCAATGGCCAGAGAACGGCTGACGAAGAAGGATGACAAAGGAAGCGCGAAGAAGGCAACAACATTGTCAGTGGTAAAAGAGGTGGATGAGAATCTGGCGGATGGTAGTTCTGCGAAAGATACTTCTACACAGAAGTCAGCGAAAAAATCTTCTGCGAAAAAAAGTAGTGTCAAAGACGGTTCTGGTGTGAATAAAAGTAGTGCCAAAGACGGCTCTGGCAACGTCGATGGCAAAGACGGTTCGAAAGATGATAATATTTCGAAAGACGATAATGTTTCGAAAGGGCAAGGGCAAGACGGTTCAGCACCTGTCGACGACACCCACGGTGACAGTAAGCAGCATAATGGTGGCAGTTCACCAGCTGCAAAAGCCGATTCCGAAGCTGAAAAAACAACGTCGTCTGCTACCAAGGTCAACAATGAAACCAAACCTGGCTCCCCTGCCAAGAGAGACGAAACAAATGAAAACCTTACCGATAAAGTTGCTGGCTGTTCCTCCGCAGGCGGAGCAGGAGCTGCCAGCGAGAATGCAACTACGGGTCTTGCATCAACGAATGGCCTCGCATCCACATGCGAAACAGGCATCCCCTCCGCGAGCGAGAACATTCTTTCCCCGTCCATCGTTAACAAACGAGCCTCATCCGCAGCCGGTTCTTCTGCAGTCAGTACCACAGCAATTGGTGATCGTGGTTCTTGTGTAACTTCGATAGGTTCTCATGATACGGCTGGTGCCTCTGCACCGACAGCAGACTCTTCTGCACCCATTATAGCAGAGGATGTACAAGCAGATTCTGCTGCTGCAGGAGCTGGCTCCTCTTCGTCTACAAAACCAGACAGAGACACCAAATCTCCCAACAGAACCACTGATGATAATGACAAAGGACCTAAAGCAGAAAGCAATACAAATGGCAAAGAAACCAAATCCGCTGCCAAGTCACCCAACAAGTCTCCCAACAAATCTCCCACCAGACCCCAGAAATCTCCAAATTCGGCAGATTCAGCGAATCGAAGAGCAGAAATCCGTGGCGAAAATGCACCCAGGTTTGCGCGTGGATCGCCAAATGAAAGTTCTTTCAATGGCAGACAATCTGTAGGAAGAGAATCCGTCGGACGAGGAAAGGATTGGTACAACAATTTCCAGAATAACAGACACAGCCTTCCACGCGACTGGAACTTTCACGACCGGCGTTCTCAACCAAGAGATGGCGCTTATTATCATTCACACGGTAAGGGCGGTTACGACAAAGGTGGCTATGGAAAGGGCGGCTATGGCAAAGACAAGGATGGTTACGGCCACGGCAAAGATTTCAAAGGCAGCTACGGCAAAGGCGGTAAGGACTATAACGGTGGCTACGACCGTCGTTCACAGGCTCGCGGGCAATGGGATGAAAGAAACAATAACTCCAGTTGGAATGGTTCTTCTTCGCACGGTAGTGCCAGAGATTTTAGTCGTGGTTTTTCCCAAGCTAGAGATCATTCGCATTCCTCCCGCGGGGCGGGAGGGTCCTATAATGATCGTGGCGACAAACTATACACCCTTCTCGGCGCATCCGACGGCAAAAAAAACCAAGAAACACTATTGAAAGCAGGCGGCTCTTCCGATAAGGACAAGCTCTTCTCCGGTGAAGTCACAGACTTCGACATGCAGAAGATGATCGGATGGATCAAGACGGGGGATAAAAAGGTGAGGGATGTAGTGAAAGAACATACGAGCTCTGGTTCCAGTTCTGGTGACAGAAGTGCCAGAAGTTCCAAAGAAGCGAAACTCTCGTTTCAATGGCCGAAGAGCTATTTCCGATGCCCCAAGCCGGGAGATATGGTGGAGTTCGGAAAAGTGGTGCTGAATGAGAAAGGTATTGTTGCGGCCTCTGATCTGGAGGAATTGCCGAAGTGTGATTGAAGTTTGTCTTTGCTAGGGAAGGAACTGTGGAAATATGACCGTAAGACTTCTCGATCGTATTTCTTGTTTCCTCGAACGTTCGGCGATTGTTTGTGAATGAAAGTTTCTAACAGTTGTCCAAGGTAAATGTGTTTTGCCATGACATACATCGTGATGTACTCTATTGATCATGAAGTATCTGATAAAAAAGACGTTGATCGGTATGTGAATGACGAAACATAAATAAAGCATCACGAAGCGAAAGTATAACCTGCTAGATTGAAACTCGAAGTTACGAACTCCATATCATTCTATCTCTTTCAAATAAACATTCTATCTCTTTCAAAATTTATTTCATGTGTTGTTTTTATCTGTTCGTAACGTATTTCAAGAAAGATTACATTGATACAACGAACGACCAGGGGAATTCGATCAGACTCATTTCACGAGTTTTGTGGTTCCTTCCCGTCCCGATGCCCGGCGTTTTGAGGCCAGGTTGAGAAGCCATGTGATAGCGCCGAACGTAAGTTTTTTTGGCCCCAGAAAGCGATCCGTGTCTCGTCGCATCGCGACGATTGCCATATTTATGGCTCCTGGCGAGGATATCGTTGGGGAAGCAGGCGTGGGAAAGGACAAGTGCGTCATTTTTTGTTTTTTGTTGCCACAATTGCACAGATGCTACATTTTTGCCGTATTATATGGACACATATGGCCCACAGAAAAGACGGCAAAAATGTAGCATGTGTGCGATTGTTGAGTCTGAGAGGCGCCCACAACACTGCAGGTCGTGTTTGATTTCCCTGGTCGGGTACGAAGTTGAACAATACCATTGAAAATCTTTTTTCTACATGTAATCATAAGGTTTGGAATGAATACGAGGCTGATACTAGCCTTTCTGATTTGTAGTGTTTTCTTAGACTTTCATAAAAGCAGGCTCCAGAATATAAAAGTTCATGTAGTTACATGATTCCTCTGGGGTGTCATTCTCTTTTTTCAGTTCTAGTCATACTCAAGTTGTCACACAATCAAATCATACCGCAAATTTGAGTAACGCCGTGTTAAACACGTACTCAAGCAGTCACACAATCAAATCATACGCTCATGGATCCGATCCGATTTCCAGTCGACGGACCGGATGTATTGTAATATGATTTCGTTGCCAAAAAAAAAAATCCTATCTTCGTGTAGTCACGCGATTTGTTTGAAATTAATTTCTCTTTTTTCAGTTCATGTAGTTACATGGTTGGTCTGGCCTTCGTTCACTCAATTGTAATAACGTTGTATGGCTGACCGTAGGCATTTTTACATGATTGTCAATGCATTGAAGTTAATTGTAGCAAAATCGTTAATGTCGAAAATGAAACTATAATTGTCGTATACTTTAGGCGGTCTAAGTGATATCACTTCTGATTTTCATTAAAATTTTCATTGTGCATAAGTCTCAACACGTGGTCTATCTCTACACATAGTCTATGTCATGTATTCTACAGATTCTTCCGAAAATTTCATTGAATGTCAAAAAAAAAGAAACATCCATGATCCGTACAGTCTATTGTACAGTCTACACAAGAATTCGAAACGTAAAAACAAAAAGTGACAAACAGGAGTATTCCAGACATCATGATTTGTGTATTCTTATCGTTTTTCCGGTTACTATTCATTTGTCAACATTGTGTGTATTCTGATTCTTTCTCGAGACGATCGGCTGCTGTTGTTGTTGTCGTGTGACGTCAGATACAGATGTGTATTTGAAAAGGCTAGCAACAGAAACATTCTCATTGGGCGACTCCCTCCCGGAGGGCAAGTGTATGATAATGATGTGATGTTTGTCATCATGTCAGTTCCTGAACCATTTGCACCCATTTCAGATGATCATCGTGTCAGCTGTCATTGATTCAGATTGTCGGATCGGATCAGATTGCGTTTGAAATAGCTTATTTCTGAGGCGTTGATAATATTGCGATTGGAAAAATGAAATATTCTTCTTGGTTATAGTGATTGTCGTGTCTCCAGCAGAGTCTATCACAGATTCGGAGAGCGGTCTCGGAGAAAAAAAAATCGACAGTGAAAAGAAGTTATACCACATGTCTGCAACAGATTCTTCGACAAACGGTTGAAGGTGAAAGTTGAAGACAGTGAGCGGAGTTTGTGGAAGTTGCAGACAGTGAACGAAATTTGGTGATCGATGAGCATTGGACGAGCATCAATTTTTGGTGACGACTATAGTGAGTGTGGTGAACCACCTTAATATGGTGATTGATGGCAGACAGTCTACAATCTTAGTCTTGAGTCTTCGATGGACAAGACGGATATTGCTTGCATGTCATGTTTGTTCAATGCTCCTGACACCTCTGGCGGATAGCCTGATCGGTCTCTAAGGTCTCACCTAGATTGGTGGATAGGTGGATAGACTAGTACGCTTCCCAGTTTCCAAATTTCTTATCGTCGATATCATCATTGTTGTGTCTCTATGTTTGGTGATTCATAAGTATTTTTTTTGGAATAATATTCAGACGGAATATTATTTTCAAAGTCGATTCTTCAGTTGGTCGTGGCCCTATGTCATGATATGTGGTTCACCATCAATCTGGTTGCGGTGAATCCGATCGAAGAGTCATGTTAATGCATTCTGTAAGTACACATATGATGTCATAGCTATATAATTTCTGCATAAAAAAGCTCTTTTTAAAATGTCAGTGAAGTTGGAATCTGGACAATCATCAAAGAAAGCAAGAATACACAATGATTGATGGTCCCTGTTTGTTGAACAAAAAAAACAAAAAACCGAAAAAAAAATGTGTTGACATCAGAAAGAAGGGGGTGTGTTGTTCGATTTTGCTTTTAAGTTTTTTTTTGCTTTTTGTGAGCAAATAGTTCTCGTTTAAAGCGACAGGTGTTTTGCGATTGATTTGTTGCATCATTCAGTGGTTTAGGTATTCTTTGCAGCGAGTAATCAAATTCAACCTCTAGGATTCAATTCTCAGAAATACAGTATCAGTTTTTTCGTTTTTTGTTTTTCAAAGGAATAAAGGCGTGTCTTGAGTTTTCAGAAAACAGTGGTGACTATCCATTGGTATCGAAATCAAATTTCATCCATAGCGTCATAATCCAGTTTTTCCTCCGTCAGAGGTTCTGAGTTCATATCAAATTTTTTTCAGAGTTTGTATTTGAGTGCCATGCAGCCATTGCGCTTGGGCCTGGCAATTTACCATATGATCTTCGTCTGTTAAAGTCAGTCTTGGTTCTTTTCTGTCTTTTATGTTTCCTAAAATTTTTAAAGCATGTCGAATTTGATGCCATTCAAGAAATTGATTCTCTTGTTGTGGTTGTGCCACAATGTTTTCCATGACATGGTATCTGCGGTGATTCGAAACGGTCCATATGATGATGATGGGGATGCAAGTGCGGGAAGGAAAGCAACATCGAACGATCATACAGCCCCATTGTTGCAGAATGATTTCGGATCAAGTTCGAACTTCTATGAGGGATTGCATTTGAATCCACATCCAGAATCCGGCTCTTCTTCCAGTGTCACGTTTTCTCCAGCGCATCGAGGTCCTCTCCTCGGAATGTCAATGTCGAGCGTTCAGCACGGATTCGTTGCTGGAAATACTACAGCTTCTCGTCGTTCAGCAGCCGTGGCGGCGGCTGCGGCTGTGGCCACTGCAGCAGCAATTGGCAGACAGTCACACAGTCCTCTCATGAATCATAGATCCGGTGTCTCGCCCATGTCCAGTCTGTCTCGGTGTCTGTTTTTGACGCCCAATATATTGTGCAAAATTGCGGAAGGAAGTATGCCCCAAGAGCCGAGAGACTCGGATGAAGAAATGGGAGATAGTGATCTTTTTAATTGGTGGTGAAGAAGTGGGAGACCGGGACCTTTTCAATTGGTAGTGACCCTGGCTCATTTTCGATTGGTGGTGATTGTGGTTCATTTTCGATTGGTAGTGATCGATTTCCACCAAAGAGTCAGCACTTGATCAGTTAACAGGATCGGTGATCACGCTGTTTTCGCTGTAGTCTGTATACATGTCATCTATACACATGTCATTGAAAAAATGTCAGTACCAATTTACTGAATTGGTGTATTTGGAGCAATAAAGGAGGTGTGTTGTTCGATTTTCATTTGATTTTCTTGTGGTTCAAACAGTGAACGATTCTTGTTTGCGATCGATTGACTTCATTGCCCCCTGAGGCATGTTTTTGCGACGAATCACAGTGATTCAGATTGTTGCTGTTATCATTATTTGGAAAAAAACCTGTAGGGTTCTTGGGAATACAGTTTCATTGGTTTTCTTTTTTGGGAACATAGTATCTGTTTGTTTGCGTGAATTTCTCGATGAATTGAAGTCGTGTGTCTCTGAATCTGCTATCGAAATCAAATTTTATACGGTGTGTGCATGTCTCTAATATTTTTTCAATTCTCTTTTCCCAGGTTTTTATCCTTCTCTTCAATCAGTATCCTATCCAGCTAAGCTGAGCTTTGTCTCCGTCAGGGGTTGTAGATTGTCACCTGAGTTCATATCATAATCATTGCTGTTTGCAGTCTGACTCGAGTTATTGAAAGTTTGCATTTGAAAGTTTGCATTTGCATGTCATTTTTGTCTGTGAAAATTTTATCTGTCATATGATTTTTGTTTTTTGATTTTCATGTGTCCAATTTGTCCAAAACATGTCGAATTTGATGCCTAGAAAACTGATTCTGTTTTTGTGGGCGTGCCATAATGGTGTCCTCAACAGTTACATTGTGACAGTGTCACACTTTTTAATCCATGCTCGGATGTATCCAGGTGGCGGCAATCAGTTTCCGAACGGTCCACGCAATCAGTATCCAAGTGGGGGATCTCGTAAAGTCGTGGCAACACAAGGCGTAGCGATATCAAACGATTGTACAGTGCCGCTTCTGCAGAATCAGTTTGGATCCAGTTCGAACGCGGGGTTGAATCCAACCGCCGCAGCCGCCACCGCCACATCGACTGGCAATCTTGGTATTTCGTCATCCAGCCTTGGTAGTGTTTCGGTTTCTACACCCCAGTCTAGTAGGCGTGATGGAAGTTCAAACTTCAATTCGAATTATAATCCAGCAATTTTGGGAGTCTCTTCGGGCAGTCTGGCATCCCAGTCAACGTCAGCGACGCCTATAATGGTGTCCCAATCCGCAAAGGCTAGGCTCGGCCATGTGAGAGACAAACTCGAAGAGCTCGAAGACCCTTTCGGGATAACAGATGTGGAGGAAGAGTGGATACGGCGAGAGATGCAGTTGCAGCAGCAGGAGGAAATGAATCGACTTTCAAACAAGTCGAAAGAAGAAGGAAAATCGGCCGAGCATCTTTTTGCAAGAGATTCAAGAAGAGAAGATTCAAGAACACCCTCTCCCCCACGCATGAGAGCGCATTCTTCTCCCCCAACCGTTTTTGGGCCAGAGAGCACTGTTTTCGGAGGACGACGTCTCGACGATTATTACGACCCAGATAATCCTCTGACGCCGGGTTTAAGTGTGCTTACACCAGCTGGCAGAAATATCCTTACACCTATTAATAACCGCGCGTACTCCCCTGGACCTGGCCACTCTTATCGCAATCCTTACGGAGCAACAACGTTCCTGGAAAACTCCAAGCAAAGTATCACAGAGCCCGAGTCCTCGCCGGTAGCAAGAAGCCAGATCCTGAGTGCCAAGGAACTGGAAGTTGCTGAACAGCCTACATCAGCCGGAACTGTGGTTCACAAGTACAATGCGCGTGGTTTACCTGTGAATGTTGCTTTTGATGGGTTTCTCAAAGACGCTGGATTGCCGCATTCCAGAATAAAACACTTCGGAAATCTGTTTTTGTCGAAAGCGCTGGCAGGAGCGAGGCAGGCTTTCAGTAGTGGTGATAAAGACAGCAACAGAAACCGAAAAGATACCACTGTCCAGCATGTAACTGGTCAGAAGCAACAGTCTGTTTCAGAAGTTTGCGGTCAGCCTGTTTCTTCGGTTTCTTCTCAACCAGTTCTTGTTGCGCATTCGGCGGCGGCACAGGTAGCTCAGGCTCTAGGAAGTGTCGGCAATGTCGAAGAGGGAAACTACGAAGAAGAAGAGGATCCAAACGCAGAAGAAGAAGACGCAAAGAATAGTATGGTTGCCTCCAGCGTCAAGAGATGTGGCAGACACGTGTGCGCAAGAACGAAGAAATACTTAGGCTGCGCCCTGGGTTGGAAAGCAATTATTCTGGGCTCACTGTTTTTCGGGCGCGGACACATTGTTGGTATGGTTAGTCATGCCGCTGAGGCAACTTTTGGTGCAAGAAGTTCTGGAAGTGATGCTCACAAGGCTTCTGGACACTTGGTTACTCCGAGTCACAGGGCGTCATCATCGTCTGTTGGTGATGGTGGTTCTAATTCACAGTCAACAGCATCGAAGCCCTCAAATTTATGGTCCAATAGTGACAGTCTCATCGTTGTTCCAACGGTGCATCATTATTCCCATGGTCTATCACCTGTGACAGGTCCTGTTGGTATTGGGAGGAGATTAACTGATACAACATCCGATACAGTGATTACAGCACAATTTGAAGTCGGCAAGAAGCAATTGGATCTCGTTTTGGATATGCAAGGAAACAACGGTGTGTGGATCAAATGCGCGAAAGCTGCCTTGGATAATGCTGGTTTCGATAGTGATTCAGTTTTCCGACCCTTCTCATTACGCAAGCCCCGGTTTCCATATCCAATTATGATCCCGCCAGGCGCGCATAGTGATTTGTTTCCTAATGTGGATTGGAAAGATGCCGGGGAAGGTTTTTATTGTACAGAGTCTCTGAAAGATTTAGGAGAGTCTTTGAAAGACTCAGCAGGCTCAGGTTCAGGCGGCCGAAGTGTCGATCTGAGAAGTGTGAATCTGATTGAGAAATTCACAAAAAAGAGAGAAGGCGCTGTTATTACGCGAAAACATGGGAATTCTGATATTGACATGAAAATTGTTGAGAATAGTCTTGAAAACGGTGAAGAACGGGAACACCTCACGTGTTTTGAGCATTTGCAGTTGGGATCATTGAGCTTGCCGGAAGTCGAAATGGAAATGGTGATGATGGGGGAGGAAGAGAGCACCATACAAGACGGTGGAAGTGTACCTGATGCGGCGTTACTAGCGGAAGCAGGCGCGATTGGTTTGAATGACCAAAAATTTCTCGACATTTTGGTGAAAGCTGTTGGTGGTGGTGAAAGCAGTCATGGTGGAAACAGCATTTCGCAAAAACATGGCGACATCAGTTCAATGTTAGGTTTCTCATTTGAGGTTCCTGACCTTTCTGTCCCAGGGGAAGTGCCGACGCCTTTCTCTGAGAAGAATGGTGTCAGTGAATCCAAAATGGCGTCTGGTAAATTCAAGGTTGGGACGGTGGAAGCGTTGTTTGGTGTGGATTCGGGGAATGGCGCGAGGGTGGATATTAAAGATTTGAACTTCGTGCCAGTTATCGATACAGTCTATGGCGACAACAGTGACAGTCCCGACAGCATCGACAGTCCGTGGATAATTTCTATCGATTCTATAACAGTGGGGATGACAGAGGTGAAACTGACAGAGAAAGGGATTGAAGAAGTGAAGTCGGAGAAGGACGCTGAAAGCGACGATGGAAGCAGAAACTTGCAAGCCGATTCGTCATCGCAACAATCCGGATCGAAACAAGCGCATACCAACGCAGAAACAGTATTGGAAAAAGTCATGAAATTACAAAACGCTGGTACACATGGATCTAGCTCGAAAGAATTATTTTACTACCCCTGTCATCACCCTGTATCTAACAGGCTTGGCGTCAATGCAAGTTCCAATCCGGAACTCTACGAAAATTGTCAAGTGTTGGCCATACCATTTCCAAGGTCTAGTGATGTTTATTCGTCTTCCTCAGCGCTGTCAGCCGATTCAGTGTCCGACTCAATATCAAATCCAACAGTCGATCAAACACTGGACTCAGTTTTGGAAAGTCTTCATCGTTCAACATCAAGCAACTCCGGCTATCCAAGCACTCAGTCTGAAACTATTCCAAAAGATTCAGAAAAGTCAAGTTCAGAAAAGTCTGGCCGTTTCCTCTCTATCATGTTTCCTCAACACAAAACTCCGGCAGACCCCTGTGATTGGAAGGGTGAAACTCATGAAGGGGGAGCGAATTCAGTTCACATGGATTCTCCAAGGAGAACAGTTTTCGACAAGATCGCGGATTCTGTAGGTGGTGCGATGTACAATGGAATGCTATTCGTCGGCGAAGCTCTGATGGAGACCGCCTCCCCAATTCACAAAGATATGGTCATCAATGGTCATTCGGATATTTATAATGGCAGTAATTTGACATGGGGCGGAAATTTGAATTTTACCCGGCATGCTGCACTTCGAAATACTCCATTCAATGTGAGTGAACGGGGGAAATTTGATCTATTGGATGGAAGATTTGGGAAGAGACGACCAGGATCAAGTTCACAGGGTCCATATCTGAATCCTCAAAACGGTGGTGGACAGACGGTGTGTATCGAGATCATGGATGGTAAGGAGACACGGTCTTGGATAGCGGATTCTGAAGGGAGAAAAGTGAAAGATTTGGTTGTGGAGGATCACCACGTGGTTACTGATCGTGCGGTCACAAATCATGTGGTTACTGATCGTGTAGTGACAAGCCAAGATGTAGTGACTGATGAAGGTGATACAACCCGTTATGTACCAAAAGATGTCGTGATTGATGAAGGCGATGTGTATGCCGATGGATTAAATGAAAAGTCCAAGTCACAGTGGAATGAAGATCATGATGGAAGTTTTGACTCTGGCCCGGGGGCGGAAAGTCGAAAAATGAATGCTCGGGATATGTGGATTGAGGAGGTGCCAAGTTCTGGTGATGCGGTTGGAAAGCAGAAATCCGAATCGACGAATGAGATTGCTGACGGCATCACAAACACTGTGAGCAGAGTCTCGATCATGCGAGATGACATTGAGGACAATGCCAATGGGAGAAATTTCGACAGACGTTTGTGGGGATTGAGAAAGCAAGACTTTGGAGGCCGCAAATACGTCGCTAATCTAAACATCGAAAGACCACACATCGAGTTGCCGATGGAGATTTTGGCAGTAGCGGAGAAACAATTTCGGGCGAAGAACAGACGTGGTATGCAGTCTTTCGTGGCGGATGACGACGACAGAATTCCGATTTCAGACGATGACAGAATTCCGATTTCGGACGATGATACCGGTTATCACCACGATATTAGTGCGATTTTCTCAAAGACAGAGAGGGAGAACGAGTTTCTTGCGAGACAATCTCAGTCTAGGCAAAACAATGCAGACAGTCATGTTATGAATGGCGTACAAAATGCACAGAACAAGGTAAAAGGCATGGATGTCAACGATGACGATGACGGTGTAACAATTGGAGAAGATTACGACGACAGCCAACATGACGACGATGACGCCGGGATCGAGTCTAATCCATTAGAAAACCCACAAAGCACAGAAGCAATAACATCTGATTTTTGGTGTCGATCTGTGAGATCGACACCAAACTATTATTCAATTTCTGCGATACCTACGGGACTGTATCTTCCGACATTCACATTTCGAATCAAAGGACACGATTACAAAATTGGTCCGGCGACATATTGCATCATCGGAGGTCACGGCATCATCGGAAACAAGTGGAATGGAGGGATTTCTCCGGTTATTAATAGGAGGGTCGACAGGACCTTTAACGACGTTAACAACGTCATCACGTTAGGCGAAGCTTTTCATAGGGCTGTTGGTAAATTGACGCATGGAAAAGGGGTAGTATACAAGTTTCAAGAACCTCGACAGGTGGTTTTGGGTAAAACTGGGGAGGAAAGTTAGGGTAGCGGAGAAGCCTATTACTAAGGTGGTAAAGAGGAATGCGAGAAACAAAACCGGATTCGCAATGGGTGTTTGGAAAAGCCGCGCCCACACGAGAATACAGAATTGGAATACAGACTTTAATCTGAATCGCAGTGAAATTTTTGAAACCAAAGGAGCGACTTGAATAGAGCCCACCGCCCAGACATAAGAGAATGCATTTTGCATTTGGATCATCGTCAGAAAAAGCGACAGTTTTGAGCAACACGGGCAATGTGGAGATGTCTGGGTAATACTTTGAAATGTGTTCGACCGGCTATGTACAGGACATAGCCGTGGAAATCATGCGATACATAACATCATGTCGCCATGTTACCCCAGTAGCGAAAATTTGTTGAGCCAGAATCTGAATGAACAAGCGTGTAAATGTAGCTCACATGGATCACGTTTGGTATTTTGAATTTTTCTGCCGATGAATCATAGTCATGATGTCATCGATCGAAAATAAGTGTATGGGTGTTGTAACGGTTGTCAGACATACATAACCGGCTCTGTTTCCGAGTCACATCTTGGATCCGATTCATCGGCTTCCTCTATGGTATTGACATACATGGATGATGGCATATTGGTTCCATTTCTTCATAATAGTTTCTGGAAACTTGATACATAATTTGATTCAAATCGATTCTTCGGGTGTAGTTCCTGAAAAAACTTTACCGAAACACGATGTGTATGTTATTGAATTGTCGGTGTCTTCATAACACCTTTTTTTTGGATAATTTAAGTTTTTAATTGCAATGAATCGTTCAGAGGGTCTGTCATTGCCGAGGTATCAGATTCGTTGTGAATATCATGTCATCGTATGGTTCATCACATCGGGTCTTTACCATGCACTTTTTCTCTATAGGACGAATATGGAGTCTATGACAGTCTTTTCAGCAAAGGGAAGGCACGGAATCACAATTGAATCACGGGTCACATGTGTGATATGGTCTCAATGGGTGCGACGGTCTCAGTGTTCGAAGGGTTGCGAATCGGAATGGCAGGCGATTTGGATGTTGAGATCTTGCAATGTGAAGCGATGTCTCGTGTAGGCAGAAATATGGCCATGTGGTTTATGGTGGCTGGATTCCGATGACAATGTTACTGTTTTCAATGTTTTTCCGTGTGTGTCAATTGTATGAATATGTTTTTCTAGCGGCATCCTATCATTATGCGGATTCGAAGACGACGAGACGAAACAAAATTTGGAAGAGGAGTTTGGGAAAAAAGTTGGTGGCACAAAAGATGTAACGGCATGTCGTAGTCATAGCTTAAGGAAGATACGTGTCTGAGAGTGTCCATCAGCAGATCGGATCTGATTCTGCCGGGTTTCGGATTAGTTTCATGTGATAAGGCGGTGTATCAGCATGGTTTTTTTCCGTTTACCATGGCATGTGTCAAATGTGTAGGGGTCAATGCATGCGTTTCCGTATGGTCTCTCAGAAGTATAGATATCAGTTTCATTTCCTCTTTTCGTTCTGCATGGTGACATGTTATGCAGCCACCCACCTTTCGCCATTGATTATATATTGTACAATTTCGCTGACGTCGCACCGTGACGCATATTATATCATGACCTGGCCTCCTCATCTGTCCAGGACCCATTACGATGGCCATGCAGCCGTTGCCGAACTTTTTCACTTCGGCTTTTCGTCTTCTCATACGACGCCACCAGACGATGGTCCGGATACCATACCATACGACATGATTATATACCTGCCTCCTGCTTGCCTTGCTTACCACCCTCTTTCCTCATTCCCACTTCCTCATCAGATACCATTAATGCCACATCTCACACTCATTTCCGCAATACAGAAAACGACACACTTGAGCTCAGTTTTCCTCTCCATCATGATGAATCGAATACACCGAAATCAGAAGAGAACCATGAACCTAGCGAAAATAACACACATACGATACATCTAAAACATACAATATACAGGATGACACAAACACCATTAAAAAAGAAACATTGCATAGTGATGATGTGCCCTCTTAGACTTCCGTCGGACCAGCCGAACCTTCCGAATCCGCCGGACCATTCGACCCGAACCAGATTCAAGGTAACGACTACCGTAACCGAACACAGAAATTCAGATTCCGGACCGCAATGACACCGACTACATCATTCATCCTCCTGTAAACAAACTCAGACTGTCACTGGATCTCTTCGCTTTTCGTTTCTGCAGGATTTCGTTTTCCGATTGTAACAATATACCGATACCAATGATAAGGACGATCAAACAATAACAAGAATAATGACTGCCAACGCAAATAAACAAGGATCAAAAGGCCAGAAAAAATCAAAGACAATGACAAAACGCTTGTAATATACACGAAGACCACTTCAAGATGTAATATACACGATAATAACCGACAGACTTTTACTGTACACGATACCAGAAGATTTTCGCACAGATGATAGATAGGTAGATAGATACAAGACATTTACGAAATAGCATGTCAATACGATACCACGAGACTGAAAAAAAACACGCGAAGACACATTTCGAAATGGGAAACACATAACTTAAGACACACAACACTCGTTACCTACAAGACACATAAATCTGATGGCACATGGACCGATACTATAGAACCGCTATTCTCAATACAACCACATTTGGATTGGTCTACTGTACACGTTGCAAATATTTACCATGAAAACTACATTGATACAAATTCGAAAAGCTGTAAGTTAACGATGCTGCAAACTGTAACGCACTGGTATCCACTTCACGATACTGCAAAGGATATGATCACTTGAGTGCTTATGTCAGACATACGACAGAGGAAGAACGAAATGAAAGACAACTTCTGATAGAGAATCTGTCCAAATGCCGAAGACACAATGAACAGATATTAGACAGAGTCTAGATCGAGAGAAATATCGAGAGACTGGAAACAGACACCGAGTAACAGACACTTATCAGACTTTATTCTGCAGAAGACGCAGATGTCATGTTGATACCATCTCCCTGTGAGCCCTGCGCTGCATTTATTTGCGCCGAAACATTGCTGCTACTTACCGTCTTAGCACTCGAGGCCACCACTGCCCCATGAGCCTGACTCCCATAGGCAGCGTCTTGCAAAGCCTTCATTCTCTTCAGATAGTAATTCTCACGACGACCTTTCTCTTCATGACCAGCCATACCTCCTGTTTTCCCTCCTCCGCCAACGGGGCTTCGACTCCGTCTCGAAATTGTCGACCTATTCGATTCGACAGATTCATCCCTCCTCGCTTGAGATCCCAAATTTCTTTGAGGAGCATTATGATTCGTGCCCCCGCTACTTTCTGCTCGTACTATCGTGCTTCTTTTCTCACTTCGCGCTTGCGACGAGTCTTCTCTGCGAGATGTTCCAACTTGATTTGCCCCAACTTGATTTGGAATGGGAGCTCTCATTACCATTTTCGAATGCTTCTTTTCCCTCCGTGTCCTGAGTTTTTGTTGAATCGTATTCCTCAGATCGAGCAGAAGCTTTTCGATCAATGCGTCCGACTTGTTCGACAGCCTCAAAATTCTGACGAAATCGTCTTCAAACAAATCCGAAACTTCCGCAGGAGTAAACAGGTCGGTCGTGGGGGTTTGTGAATTTCTGTTCGGATGTTGCGGGGGCTTGGATTGAGGAGGTGTAGCGCTGACAGCGTTGGTGACGCCGTCAGTAACAGGGTGAGTAGACTCAGTTTTGTTTTCTGAATCATTGGCACTCGTCAACGCACTCGTCGAAGAAGAAGAGGACGTTTTTTCACATTGTGGTGAAGACATATTGGGCGACTGCCGCAGCAAAGGCGACTGCTTCATCACTAACGGCACTTTACCGGGTGTGATATCCACATACCGGCTCAGCATATCCGGATCTGCGTTTCCTTTCGTCGCGCACACAGTGTCGACATTGTCATGATGAGTTTGCTTTTCTACTCTCCGGCTACTACTCTCCTTGCATACCAACCCCCCAATCGATCGATGAATAAACTTCGGATACCTTCTCCTCGACGTTCGTCTAACTTTCGGCTCCTGGTCCGACAAATCCACATCACAACAACTTCTACCAGACATACCTGTCATGCCGCTCATTCCTGTCATTCCCGACATCATCGAGCTACTGCACAGCATGCCCGAATGCGTCGTCATTCCTGACATGGGGCTCATACCGGAAATCCCACTCATACCCGACATGTTTGCGAGGTCGTTTTGATCACTCATGTTTCCAAGGTCGTCACACTGTTCACTCACGTTCATGCTGATGTTGGAGAGGTTTGGATCGTTGTTTGCATCAAAATCGGACGTGTCGTTCGCAATATTCGTTTTGTTGCCCTGACGTTGCTTCGGCGAGCTTCCAGCAACAAGGCACGACAGATCTTCAGGCAAGTCGCATCCTGGTGATTCCGGATAATGGTTTCTCAGAGGCGTATAGGACGAAATTTGTTCTGATGACGGCTCTGGACCTTCAAGGGGATTATCATGACCAACATTTCCCATACCACTGCCTCCTGGACTTATCTGAAACTGAAAATACTTCTCCGGTTTTTCGGCCTTAATGTACAGCTCCAATGCCTTCCGAATCGCTTTCAGCGTGTCCAAGGACTGCCTGCCCCACTGCACTTTGGCTGCTTCATTCGACCGAAACACCGACGTGCCCGAAACATGTTTTGGAAAGAGATTCACGCACTTGGAATTCAATTGGCCAGAATTGTGATGTTGCTTTTTCGAGACTTTCAGTTTTTCTTTGTTCACGCTAGCGGTGTTTCGATTTTCGGTGTTGACACCAGCCTTCTCTGCGGATTCCGGCGGTGCTGTTTTCTTGTTCGAGAGAGATGCAGGCCCGGGTGTCATGGGCACTGTAGCTGAGTCGTGTTTGATTGGACTAGAATTGGAAGAGTTAGAGGACGTAGCTTTTTTCGTTGAGTTCATGTTCGATTCGACCTTCTGCTGTTCAGGTTCTGAGATGAGCTTCTCGTCCTTCGGTTCGCCTGACATGCACACTTTTTCAACGCAGCCGATGACTTCTGTTTCTGCCTCGGCGGCTGCTGCAGTCACTGTCACGTCCTTTCTTTCGTCTGCATCAGGAATGTGGCTGTTCTCTATCGCGTTTTCTGTTTCGCCCACATTTTCGTTTTTTTCTGCTCCACCACTGCTCCTCGCGCCACCGAATCCGGTGAAATTCCGGCTCTCCCGCAGCGCTTTTTCAAGACAATCAAAACTTGTCCTGAGAATGATTTCGGTCTCCTCCTGCGTTGTTGCGATTATGTCTTCTTCGAGCCCTCCTCCGTCGGTCACTACACCATGATCATCGCGATGTACAAGGTCGCTGCTTTCTTCAAATTTTTCCTCGCCGCCTTCCGCCTCGCCGTTTTCTCCGCTCTCCTTCACATCAATTTCACAGAGATGATTCACGCGCACAGACTCTCCCATTTCAATCTCCTCCTCCGATTCCTCCCTGTCGATTTCATCTAAAACTGTACTTCCGCGAATTAGATGCCCGTTATTGCCTCCATTGACACCATCAAACCTCCCATCATTCTGAGCCACCAGTGACTTCATCCCTCCCAATTGTTGCACATTCGACGTCACATCCAACACATCCGCTGGTAACAACGCGTGCGAAAACTGCTGCAATGCATCAGGCACATTCGACGTCACATCTAGAATTTTCGGACTTGTTAATAATGTCGGGCTTTGGAAATTCAGCTTTTGTTTTGGAGAGTTCAAATTGAAACTCAGAGACGAAGGCGAATGTAGGTTTGGCGATTCGAGTGTCGGCGACTCTTCCAGACCATTACGACCATTCTTGGTGGCAGACTTTTCTAGATTTAGCGACTGCCGAATAACCGATGCAGCATTCAGAATAGAATTATGTGAATTCGAATTGTTATTCGGGCTTGCCAATGCGATCGGGGATTCTTCAACGCCACCGCTCTTAGGCGATATCTTGGGTGAGTCGTGAGCACCACCTGGCTCCAGACCACCTTTCGGACTCTTCTGTAGAGGGTCCATGATCTTCGCGCTTCTCTGGAGATGCTCTTCGCGAGATGTATTTACGTTCACAATCGGACTTGACGTATTTACGTTCACAATCGGACTTGACGTATTTACGTTCATCATTGGACTTTCGACCAAAACGGTCCCCGTGGTGACAATTTCTTTCACTTCTTCCACCGTTGCAGTTGACATGCTCGGCGAAATCGATCTCGGCGAGATTCTCGGCGAGATGCACCGTTTCACCTCCAAACAAGGCGAATGCAGAAGAATACCACTGTCATCAGAGTTCACGTTTGAAACCACAGCAATCGTTCGGTGCGAAGATTCGTTGCCGTGAGATAACTGCCCGGTAAAGGTTCTTCTGGATTGTGCGGAATTAGGATGCGAACCGTTGGAGTTCGTGTGGCCGAAATTCTCATTGCCAGGCGTGCGATTGTTGTTTTCTGGTGTGTTGTGAAGATCATCGCCAAGATCCTTTGAGGATCCCTTGCCTGCGCCATCCGGTGAAAACTTTTTCAAGTCTTCTTCCTTTTTGCCACTGGAATTCAGATTAGACTTCGCATTAGAGGAAGACGACGAGGACGCTTCCCCCCTATCATCTTCCTCCTTCTTCCCATCTTTCTTGTTCCCCGACCGACTGGATTCCCCCCTTTTTCTCTCAGCACTCGCCCTTTCCTCCGATCCAGCACTTCCAGCCGAATTCGAACTTTCCGAGCTCGTCAGCACATCTGGCTCTTCCTGCAGTGTCTGTAATTCAAAGCGGTCACTTGGCAAACCCAGGATCGACAGGGAGTAGTTCATCGACGAGTCATGCATGGATCGATCATGCATCGATCTGTTCATGATTGAAGAATCATGAGAACTTTTCTTCGAGCTTTTCGATGACGGACTGCCGACCAGTCCTGTTTTCATTTTCGATCCATTCCCAAGATTCGATAATGACTTAGATAAAGACTTGGAAACCGATTCGATCGTTCCCAAAGTTCCATTCGCTGTTTCGGTGAGCCCCGAACTGTTCAGGTGCGAAGACACAGACCGGATACCAGCGTGGGAAGAAGACGTAAATGAATTCCTCGAGCTCGAATTGAACGAATTTCGATGAATGGCGCTTTGCGACAACATCAAACGCTTGCCCATCACTGGTTCTTCCGAAGTGAAACTGTTACTTGGGCCTTGGAAACTGTTACTCACGTGCCCGTGCCCATGAAAACTGCTAAAACCGCTCTGAAAACCGCTCTGAAAATGATGATCGAAACTTTTTGAGATGTTGAATGTAGATTCGGAGTGTGGGCCACCCGGATACGGACCACCAGGACCAGGACCTCCCGGACCTCCGAACGAATGATTAAAGTTCCCATAACGCGGAGCAGAACTGTTGCTAAATTCTTCGAAGCCAAGACTTGATGGATTCGACACATTCATACTCGACACATTCATACTCGAAATCGTGCTACTGGAGGAGGAATTCCCATCGTTATTGCTCATCATCCCATTCTGATTCATTTCCCCGGCCATTCCACCTGGCCCTGTACTTGCATTCATGTTACTTCCATTCATGTTACTTCCATTCATATTACAGGCAAGTCCTCCAAACGCTGCTCCATTCGGGTTGCTGTTATCTCCCTGATCATTCAAACCGCCAGTATTAGCAGCATCTCCACCATTGAACCCAAATCCAAATCCACCTGCGAAATTTCCCGAGAAATTGAAAACTGCGTTAGATGTCGTATTCGAATTCAAATCAATTGGGCTGTTCATGTTGATGGACTGGTTTAAAGAT
>Ga0099797_100521_pt1 | contig 24636 bp, 11 predicted proteins | sample Uncmet_Sort48C_1_FD_89871 | JGI IMG/M metagenome (GOLD analysis project Ga0099797, IMG submission 89871) | Marine eukaryotic communities from CALCOFI LINE 67, Pacific Ocean - C012_Sort48C_1 | ecosystem: Environmental > Aquatic > Marine > Oceanic | place: Pacific Ocean: Monterey Bay | collected...
GGAATAATACGGAATTAGAATGGGGATACATTGAATCAATACTCCAACTGGTACATTTCTGAGTTGCTGAGACTGATTAACAACTAGAGTGAATAATAGGGAAAAACAAGATAAAACTAACATTTCCCAATCGAAGGGATTCTGCTCTGAATCGGTAGATTCCAAAAAATCCGATTTCAGTTTTTCCATGCCTCGAATTACTTTACGACATACTCTCAAAAGACGTCGCGCTTTTTTCCTAGAAATGCCAGTGATACGCATTAGAGACTCCTCGGAAATCAGCATTGAGCGAGAGTGACGCATACAATCGTCAGACTCAGCGTTGAATTTGCTGCTGAATAGAAATTCATTGCCAACAGCTACAGAGTCAGACTTTTTACTGTAACTTGAAGAGGAACTAGAACTGCTACTGCTTGTCAACACACCACTTAGAGCTCTTGCGGGGCTTTTGTGAAGACGCACAACCATGATGATGAACTTATTAACTTTATTAAACTGTACTTAGTACTTACAGATATTTCGAAATTTGATACATCTAAATACGGACGAAAAAAAAAAGCAGTCCTTGACTATAATTGGTGGTTGGTAACAGTAATGTTATTGGAAAAGTCAAGAGTACCATCCGATTCACGATGATAATTTAAATGGGTTACAAGTCAAGACTTAGGTCATCTCCTACTGTAGTACTAACCTCTCTAAATATTAAGAGTACTCAGTACATCTGAATGCAGAATTTAAATTATCTGGAGAACCGGGACTTGCGATTCAGAATCAGCAGATTTTACTATAATATCTTTAGACCAGAAAAAATGATGTACAGTATTATTCTTGGTGCTTACCAGTGTTGACAATAAAATCTCGTCGTTTGATCTAAATAATTTAGAAAGCATTTCTACTTACCTTATCAAATAACATAAAACGCACTGTTTCTGAAATTTAAAGACTAATTCATTTTCTAGTAATGACCCAATGTGAGCCATAATTTAAATTTGCCTATTTTCGCTAAACCTATGGGTATATTAATAAAGCTATTTGGTTTAAATACTATGTGACAGACTCCAAAATTTGGGTCTCTTAAGGTCTCTCACACAGCGCGATATAAGAATCCCCGCCAGGCGGATGACCAGCCAATAACACCGCAAACATGTTGGGACGCGTTGGATGCGTCCGCAGACTTTGAACATACGGCTCTAATTGCTGCTGCGTCTGCTGTGGCCCTGTGATTTGTTGTTGTTGTGAAATTGATGTAACTGACGCATTTTGTTCTTGTTGTTGAACTTGAACTTGTTGTTGCGTGGATCCACTGTGACTCCCAGAAATTGAGCTACTACTCGGCGTTCCTACATCCACAGCTGATGAACTATTACTTACACCACTATTACTAGCATTATTCGTTCTCGAACCATTCCCAAAATTCACGTTCGGTAATTGTCCTGTGCTATTCAAACTCGTCACTCTATTATTCACCACATTATGACCAGACTGATCTTCTGAATTACCAATTATGTCACGACTGTCCATAATATTACTATCTAAATCTTCTTCTTCTTCATCCTCACTCCATTCTCTAAAGCCTCGTGGATTGCGTCCTATTTCCTCTAATTCCCTCACGTGAGCATCATCATCGTCGTCTTCTTCTTCTAATAAACCGAGATGCGTTTCTAATATGGCGGAATTGTGGTCCAAAGGGAGATTCGCGAAATTTGTACCAGTTACTGTACTACTTTGATTATTAAAACTAGTATTTGACAAATTTTCAATCACAACTCTAGTGGGGAAAAAGATGCCGTCCTGGTTGAGACCGCGACGGAGAGGCTGTCTATTTCTTCTATTGGTGTTATTGTTGGAACTTGGGGAACTTGAATTGCGACCGCGACGACCTGAACCTGGTATAATTGTGTTAGAACTAGGTCCACTGGAAGGTCCACCACTGGCGTTGTTAACATTCAAGTTAATACCTGTACCACTGCCTTGTGGATTTCCAGCTCCAGTAGAGTGGGAAAACAAATTACTGCGATATCTACCTTCTCTGATCACAGAGTTTGAGGAACTTGCTCCTCCACTCGCACTGTGACTTGCACTGTTGCTTAGGTTAGTCCCACTGTTGCTGGTAACCGAAACCGAATTGCTATTCTCGGTGCCATGATTGTTCAAATCACCACTTGAATTACCACCACCACTTCCTCTCATCCAGATATTACTCGATGATGTGTTTTGACCGCCAGTCACACTACGGTCCGTACCTGGACCAACCCCTGGACTATTATTGTTCCCATTACCATATAAATTACTTCCATTAAAATACTGTTGTGAGTTTTTCGTCACACTCAGTTGTCCTAGATCCTCACCATTTACCCCGATAACATTAACAAAATTTTCGTCCGTAGCCCCAGTGACAAAGCATGTTCCACACGCGAAGTAGACGGAACGTCGGTATCGGTTCGCGAATCTTGGTTCCCTTAAGATGTTCTGGAAACGCTGGACGGGCTGATAGAGACGGACAGAAGAAGAAGAATTTGATGAGTTTCCATTTCCATTTCCAGATGAGTTACTATTAATTGGGCCATTAGACGATGTTCCCCCAAATAATCTGAACTGCTGCACCCTAGTATCAACACCCGAAGCGAGAAGATAGCGGTCACAGGGCGAAAAAGCGCACATCACATTCAATCCACCGGTGTTCCAAGTGAAACAAGGACGGGAAGGTGGGGTATTATTGGATGAATTTCCGTTCCCGTTACCAGATCCATTTCCATTACCGTTAGAACTTGAGCCATGACCACCCCCCGATGTGTTTAAGCGGATATCCCATAACTTAACGGTGGAATCAAAACCCGCTGTCGCCACGATATGCGGATGCGAACTGCTAAACCTCGATATGTTTATAAAATGTTCGTGCGCCGCCGTTATTGTCCTCACCGGAAAATTACGAGACATATCATACAAGGCTATATCATGCGTAAACCCACTCGCACAGAAATAATCGTTCGTTACATTCGATGATAAACTACTCAGTTGATGAAAAGGCTGATACAAATGCAGTTTACTCACCTCATTATTCAACAAATTATCCCTCTCCGTTAGAGTTAACTCACCTCTAAGACTAGATTGAGACTCCATTCTGTCTTCCCAGTCCCTACTTTCTCTGTAATGCGGTTCTCTATCCCGTTCTCTATCTCTTTGAGAGATATCCATACTAATAGATTTATGACTATGAACATGATCGTTCAGATTGCTTATCATCCCACTCGTCCCGGCACTACACTCCCGTTTTATCATGCAAATACTCCCGGAATGCGCCGCTCCTATCAATGCTCTGTTGGGGAACAAACCCAACCAAGAAAGACCTAAGAGAGGATTCGCGTCGATGAATAGACTCTTACCTAGTCTGCAATCATCTAGAATGTCGATTACGGATGCGTAGCCGTGTTTATCTCCTACTAGCATGATGCGGTCGGGGGCGAATGGGGCGAACTCGAACTGCCGGGCTTGTTTGGAGGACTCGATGATACGCTCTATGGGTTGCTGGGAGGTAGCATTGGAACTGTTATTTCTTGTTGGGGATTTTACGTCCTTAGTCACAGTCACAGTGGGGTCTGCATTACTACTATTTAAAACGGAAAATTTAGAACTTGGTCCATTGAGCATATTCTTAGTGAGTGGTGATCTTGATCTTGTAGTAACAGGGGTTCTATCCACACTTTCAACCCGTTGTTGCGTTGAAGGAAGTGCTGGATTGTTAGTTGGCGAGGAGGGTACGCTTGCACTCTGTGGATTTTGTTGAGAAGTTACAGCACCACGTTGTTGCAGAGAACTTGGGGAATTATTTGAATTTGAATTAATATTTCCACTACCGGAGCTTACAGCACCGCCGCTAGGATAAAAATTTCCGGCACTACCACCACCACCACTATTCGAATTTCTATTTCCACTACTATTTCCCCCGTTATTATTACCATTCCCTTCCCCTCCCCCACCTACCTCTTCGCTCTCCCAATGACTGGCCTGCAATAAATTCTGGATATTATTTGGATGCCACGTGTATGCCTTCAAAACCTCGTACTGCCTCCTGCCTTTAAATGTGTCTAACCCAGTAACGGGGGGAAGAGCGAATGAGTTACTGTTTGTGCCAAAAGGGTTTCCGAAGGGGGAAGCATGACCTGGACCTCCGTTACTAGGGGAAGGCGGAGGAGATATCGAGGTGTTGTTTATCGCGAAACCAGTGGTGGCGTGCATTCTCGGACCACCAGTGGAACTGTTAGTATTACGGTGTACTAAGTTTAAGTTAGAACTACTGTTTACACTGAGTCCAGAGTTATTACTATTGTTGTTTACAGTAACAGAATTTGAATTTAGGGAATTATTGTTCAAGTTGGGACCTCTACTACTATTGTTGTTATTAATATTTGAATTTCGACCAAGACCAGTTCCACTAGTACCGCTGTTATTTTGACTTTGAGGTCCTACACTGTCACTCGGACTAGGAATATTTTGTCTAGGCCCCAGCCCGGTCTCAGGTGTATGAGACCCCAACGGTGCTGTTCTAGCAGACGGTCTATTTCCAGGACCAGTTACATTTCCTCCAAGAATCTGTTGACTAAAAGAGGAATCTTCTTGTTCAGGCGGTCCGCCATTCACTGATTCTATTGATAAAGATTCACCGCTGTTGTTTTGACCTTGACCGTCCCGTGTAACCGCTAAACTCCTCGAAGCTTCTTCTTTCAACTCCTTAATCTGCTTATTCACCGGTTTGTTTTTCCAGTTTTTTATCCACCGGTCGCTCATATCAGAGTCATGATCATCATCTTCTGTGTTAACTGATTTAACGCCGTTCTCATCAGAGGATGAGGATTTCGACGTAGATGATGTGTAAACTTCTTCGGAGCGAGAATCGTCTTCCGTGTGACGATAAACAACTTGTTTTGTGTTGGTACTAGTACTGTTAGAAGTAGATTCTTTTTTTTGTAACTGCTGTTGCTGAGAAGAACTACTACTCTTTGCATTCTTCGGCTCGTTAACTGCTGGATGCGGTACACCTGGACTACTTTTTCCCCGTTTCTGATTGTTACTTGTGTGACCACCAACACCGGCTTTCGGTGATCTCGATGCGCTTTGACATCGACTCTGACTCGCGCTCACACTATTATAACTGTTACTATTCAAGTTGTGTCTGTGCGGATTCCGACCTTGGCCGTAAGGATCGTTATCAACCGGGCTTGGCAGGTCTTGCGCATATGGTAAACCCAACGCAATAGCAGGGTGAACACCCTCGGCAGTACGAGACTCACTCAGACTTTGACTTTGACTCTGACTTGTTGGAAGGCTGAATGGACTAGTAGGGGAATTTCTTACATTATTATTAGTACCTTGTTGAGCTTGAGCTGCTATTGCATTATTTACTCTGGGTAAAACGGCGAGCATTTCATCCAATCTTCTCATATTAGCACTTAAGCGCGACGACGCGGCGAGAGTACGAGCAACACTATTATTAACAGGTTGATTTGAATCCTGTCGTCCAGGACTGGTTGCCTGTGATACTGAATTCTCTGGAGTACTATCGATTAAGGCAGGGTCCTCTAAAGCTTGCACAACTGCGGACAAAGCCTCAGTTAAAGAAGTTGTTGCATTCTGCGTTGAAGGTAAAATGGGGATCGAATCTTCTTCTGTGATCATACCATGATCATCAGAGGTGTTTGTAGTTGTGCTTGTGGGTTCAGGTGCACTAGCCTTAGCCTTAGCCTGGATGTCACTATTAGCATTCAAATTATTCGTAACAGTTACACCAGTTGAACTCGAACTACTCGTAACGGTCGTTCTGTCTCCCCCTGTCGCCGTACTGGCTGCAACACTACCGCTACATGCGCTGCCTTGGTTACTCTGATTATCTGCTGCTGAATTACTACTATTTAAGTCCAGAACTTCGGCTATATCATCCTCATTGATTAAATCTTTATTGACTTGGTCGTTGATATTCTTGACGTGATCTAATATCTTTATTTTGTCAACTGTATTGGTTTTAGTACTAGTAGACTTTGCTTGCCTTAAAACCTGTTTTGTTACGTCTTCCCATTCCTCAGGTACTGATTTCTTTTCTTTGTCATTGTTCATACTTCTCTTTTTTGGTTTTTTCTTGATCCCATTCTCTGACGTCGAATCCTTTAACGTAGCGAAAATTCTTTTGGGATTAGTACTTGCAGAGCCTGAGTTACTCCCACCAATTATGGGATGAGCCCTGCTATTAGATTCAGAAGAAGTCGCCCCACTATTTATACCATGATCATCATTCTGACCGTGACTGGATGTATTGCCTGATGTTGATTCTAAACTTTCAAAATTTAAATTCATTCCACTACTACCAGAACTACCGCCACTTTGTGCTGTCATCAATGCCGAACTCAAAATCGCCAAAGTATTTTCAGAAGAAGAATTTCCTGACGAACAAGAGGTCCCTGGGTCATTGGTATGGGCCTGACTTTTTCCTTTTACTATTTTCCTTTTTGCTATTTTCGAGTTTTTAATCCCTGTTGTGGGTCCAGAACTTACACTTTTTGCATTTGCATTACCCCTTCTTACTGAGTTAATAACTGTTGTTGTACTTCCCGCTCGTAGACCCATTAAACCAACATCTCCCCCCCGATTGCTCGGAGTAGATTTAGCCTTGACCTGAATAGTTGGATTTTCTGGAACACTTCTCGCACTAGCATGCGTCGTTGTGGGCGACAAATTCAAAAAAGCTGTACTAGGCATAGCCTCGTTTAAATTCTGAGCACTAACTTGAGAACCTCCTACTAAGCCATTTGATTCATTACCGGCAGCAACAGCGGCGAAATCAAATATATTCATCATCCCCCCTCCTTGACCCGTTGCACCTTGTGATTTCGCCCCCGCCGATGCTGAACTACTGCTACTTGCACAACTTGCTGATCTACTCAACGTACCGATATTACTCATAGTTTGACCAGCCGTAGCACCTACACTCGATGAATTAGAGCGCGGAGTTTGGTCCACATCACTGGGTCCAGAGTCCAACCGCGGTATATTAACAGTGTTGCCATGATGTGTCATATTAAGGGGATGGGGGATTTGCAGATTTGGATTATTGTTAGTAATAACTTGAACGTTATTATCATTAATATGGTTCTCTATCAAATCTTCGTCTTCATCTTCGTCGGAAACTACTGCACTGTCTTTACTGTCGTGATTAGGAGAAAGAGGTGGCATCCTAGACGGTAAAAGATTCGAACGCACTGCGGCTTGGGATTCCTGCGTTATTATGGGTTGAGACGTTACTGACACAGTAACAGTTCCAGCTGTAATACTAGTCCCTTCTCGGACATGATCTCTATTATGTAACGGACTCCTCTGATGTGCGCTAGAATGAATGGCTAGAATTTCTTCTTCCTCTTCTCCCTCGCCGTTTAAATCCTCTAAGCTCGGGATTGAGGTCGTATTATTGGGATTAGCAGGTGGACTGGCGTTAATCCTCATTGGTGATCCTGAGATTTGTAACTGATTTAAATGCTGATTCTGATTCTGAGTGGTGTTGGAAGCTGTCAATGGTCCTTCACTATGAGTCGTAGTAGTATTTAGTTCGCTACGATCATCGTTGCCGTTCGAGTCATCAATGAACTGTCCGGAAAACCATCGGTTGTCCATAGGTGGAGGGACAGGAACATTATCCAAATTTGTTGCGGGTAAATTTCTATTCCTACTAGAGCCTTGTTGAACTTGTGTAGTAGTAGTACCTGTAACTACAGGACCTGAACTCCCTCCGACGACACTTTGTTGTTGTTGTTGCACTCTCAACGGGCTCACACTCTGATTCGGACTATTCAAATTGTACATCATCATCCTTCTTGGACTTGGACTATACATTCCCCCACCACTTCCTCCAATACAGATCCCATGTCCGCTTCCATCTGTGGTATAATAGCCCTTTTTTTCTTCGGTGGCGGACCACCAAATACAGTCTTTTAGACAACATTTCTTCCAGTCTTCACGACATTCTACGTCCTGCCTGGAGAGATATCTTGGACGGCAGAGACGGATTAACGTGCCGAAACACTGCTGCTGTTGTTGGGATGGTTGTTGTTGTTGGGTAACAGAAGAAGAGGAGGCTGAAGTCTCTTTTTGAATAGACTCTTTCTCTTTCGAAATATTATCCTGTTTTTGTTGTTGTGAAGTTTCAGTTTTACTAGACTTAACATCCTGTTGCATTGACACTGCTACTTGTGCTTTACTAGATGAATCAGGCTCTAAATCATAATACAACGTCAAACTTTCAGACTCCACATCTTTTACGCTCGCAGCCTCACTTTTCGGCGGCCCATTTGTCGTATTGAAATTGAATTTACTCGGACTACTAACTGGTGACGTCGGATTTTTGACATCTTTTCCATTCATACTGCTCCCTCTCCCCAATGAATTAGCCAATTGCTCTTGTTGTTCAAGCATTAAGTCCTCCAAACTACCGTCCCTAATCACCAATTTCAGTTCTTCACACGCACACCAAAATATACTTCTTAAAGGTTGCGCCAAATTATCGTGGAACCCGTGGATGTTCTTTAGGTTGCCCGCTATTTTCGAGACTCTGTGCACTAAAGAACCGAATGAACGATGATAACCTATGGCGAAATAATGGGTGGATTCTTTGATGAGATTTGGAGTACTAGTGGTATTATTGTTGGGACTTTTAGGCGACTTACTGCTGGAAGAACTACTTGCTTCTGGACATCCTCCACCTAAAATAGTATTATTAACTTTTTTTGAATTATTATCCTTATTTTCCCCATTCTCTATAATATCAGAAGATCTATTCTTCCGTCTATCTTCCACCCTCAGCACTACCAATCCCTCTCCAGGCCGAATCCGAGGCCATTCCTCTGCATCAATCACCAAACGACTCGGCATCGTTCCCGTAGATAAACATTGTCCTCCAAAAGGCAATCCATAACTCGTTCCAGGTCTTATCGGTCTATCCACCACAGCTTCCACCCCGCCACTTACATATAAATCTAACCCATTCACGCGAATACAGTTCTCTGGAATACCCTTATTCCCCAAGAAACTCTTCACAAGTTGCTTCCAATGAATATTAGTCATGGGAGTATTCTTGTTGGGCAGCCAACAATCTCTCTCTACGGGAACGATGAGATGGAAGAGATAGGCTAAATGTTGCCAAACAGAAGATTCTTCCTCGTAGGATAACAGATGAGGGAAGGCAGTGAGGAAACGACCTAGTGTTCGGACGTCGAAATACAGGGAAATTAAGTACCAGAGCCAGGAGGCGGAAGTCGAGGAATGAATCTGATTATGTTCAGATGAAACTTTTTGATTCGACGAGGCTTTTGATAAATTTTGGTTTTGTTGGTTCTGTTGTTGTAGACTTAGGAGATTAGTGCTGCTTCCATCGTGTTGACCCCGTGAAAGGGAATTCCAAGAACCACTTGAATGCGCGTGACGAGCAAAAGCAGAAACATCTGAAGTACCTAACAGATCTTCAGCAACTTTTTTGGAGTTAAAATAACTGTTGTTGTTGAAATTATTATTTTGTTGACTGTTGTTATTGTTGTTTTGAAGATTGCTATGGGCCGCTGAACTACAGTTACTACTTGGCTCCAGAAGACGGTTAGCCAATGAAGTTGAACTTGAACTTCCTGCTAAATTTATACTGCTGTTCTTCGACGTTTTCTTTTTTAATACACTACTAGTTGACTGACTTTGGCCTTGAATTTGCAAATTTTGAGAACTACTTAGAATATTTGGTCCCTGATTTGACACCGTAGCTGCACAAGCCTGAGACGACCCAGCTGAAGCAGTTCCCCACTCAGATGAATTGTCATCGCTATTATTTGTCATCATCAAATTTGGCTGTTGAACCACTGCTTTCGGATTCTTAATAGCAGATGATGATCCATTCGTAATTGCTACTGGTGCTCCACCTAGATTCCGACCGGTGGCCCATGTAAAATTAGGAACAGCAGCGCTAGAACTTGAAGAACTTGATCCTGCGCTGCCACCAGCGGTTAAAGCGGGTGTTTGTTGAACTTGTTTAAAGTTCACTAAATTTTTTCCCAGTGCATTTTTAGGTATGCGAAGAAAATTCGTCTGCGGGAAAGTGAAAGCACCACTAGCCTGGGCGCCACCAGTCTGCTGCTGCTGCTGACCTGAACCACTAGTATTGCCCAAACCTATCACTCTATTGCCTAAATGATGATTTAGCATGCAGATTCGTTGGGGCGGTCGGAAATTTGCAGCTGTTCTGACAGCTGGTATAATCAACTGAGAACTTTGTTGCGATGTCGCACTCACTGAATTATTTGACACCTCCTGATTCAGATTTTCCGCATCAGCATCTACAACATTTGTATCCGCATCTGACATAGGTCTCTCTTTACTACTATCAGAGGCTTGCCCCTTATTAATACCCGACGATCCGGCTGCCGGCGAAATTCGTTTGGGTGACATGAATAATATGATACTACCGTATTCTTAATAGATTCTAGAATCGAAAATTATTGTTTGTATTACTTAAATACTATGATGATCTAATCATGTGTCATAATTTAATAGCATATGGTTCTTCATAGCTGACTCTTACTAACAACTAAATTAACTATTGCAAGTTCATTCATAATATAGCATTGAATTACATATGTGTATGAAAATGCTAACAACTTTAATCTACATAATAAAATCGGGGGCTGGAAAGGAAAAAGTGGGAAGGGGAAAAGGGAGAAGCTATGGTAATATTGTTATAAATTGAGTAAAGTCGGAATTCAGTGGTATAATGTCGAATCAGTAGTAGTAGTAGTAGTAGTAGTAGTAGTAGTAGTAGTCGTGATTAGAAATTTGGTCGTCGTAGTCATGTCATTCATGCGACTTCTTTCTTTCTTTTGTCACTCATTGGATTAGATTTTCAACGTCGTAATCTAGTTGTACTACTTAATATGATCCTTCGAAATCGAGAGAATCTTAAGAAAATATACTTGGTTTCGGATTCTTTAGTTACTTATCATATGTACAATTTTTTCGATTGCTACAATGTCAATAATATGGATCAAGATAAATATGGATCCCCAATTTGAGATATAAGAGCTTAGAGTAGGTTTAAGTCACTATATTTATTAAATGCCAGTAATTCATATAAAGATTCATAAGACGACCAAGCTAAAATATTGCTCAAGTAAATTTGTCAAATTTCAATTCTGTGGTTACTAGTCTATTTTATAACACTGTCTATAATAAAAAGTTTGCAACGATGACGTAAATACATTAAATCACGTAATTATATTCTATCAATCTGACGCTTCTACATAATTCATCTAAATAATTTATGTTCATAATAGATTCAGTACTGTCATAAATACCCAAATCTACCCTAACTACTGAAAATTTCAGCAGCAGCACCATCTTTTATCAGCCCCTGCATCTGCACCACCAGCACTTGACTTCTTTTTCGTCATCTCACCGCCACTAACCCGTCCCTCTTCGTCGCCATCCGCCCCAGCCATAGCCATACTAGACCTCAAATCATTATTATTAAGGCCGTGACTGCTTCTGTTAGTATTCTTCTCCGTATGCGCATTTCCTAATCCGAAAGTTGAAGGACCGCCACCCTTCTTTTTTCTTCCTGTAGTGTCGTTGATGAGGTTGTCTATCAAGGAGTCGAATTTTCGGGAAATCTTCTTTTGGTTGTTATCGGACCCGGATATGGCTATGGAACTTGAAATACGAGAATTAGGATTAAAATTCTGAAATAGATTCTTGCCTTCCAACGCCGCTTTTAGAGTGTCGATTACGGGTTTTCCACGTGTCACTGTATCTCCAAGTGATTGTGATTTATTATTCTTATTAACATCTACAGAGGATTTATGAATCATTTTCGCTAACTCCAGAGCTGTAACGCCGCATTGTCCCTTTGATTTTTGATTAGCATTGTTCTGTAACAAAACTTTACAACAGGCTGCCCCCGATTCACCCCCCAACGCTACCGCAAAATCTAAAGCTGAATAAGAATTATAATGGTGAATTACAGTTGTTGGAGGCTTATTAGTTACAGCTCCTCCTGGATTAGAGTTACTACCATTGTCTTCCGAATTATTATTTTCCCCGCTAGTATCGAGTCCCAAAACTGCCACCTCCGTTATGCTCCTTGCCATCAACCCCCCGCTCTGAATACGGGGTAAATCCTTCCCCTTCGGTCGTTGCGCAATCCCCAAAACCAATTTACGCACGTCATCCGCGCATTTCAATGGACCATTCTGTGCTATATTGTCGTTGGAACGAAAATTTGGATCTGCTTTCGCCTTTAACAGGAGTTGGAGACAGGAAGCCGGCCCAAACAACGCCGCTAAATGCAACGGAGAATGACCTGGGGGCGTTAGACCAACGAATTTCGGGATTCTCTGTCCGTTATTCTGGAGAGAATAGTCGCATAACAACGGCCCTAATTGATTTCTAATCTTCAATGCCTCTAAAACTAGTTTCATTGTGTCCGGACTACCCCCAGCCGCACAGCAATGCAACACGCTCCACCTCTTCTCCGTAGTCCTCAATGTTAAATCCAATCTGTAGTCCAATAATGAAAAATCACTCACAGCTCCAAAATTATTTCGATTCCCACCCAACAACATCTCTTTTGTACTAGCTCGAGTACTCACTAGACTGTTCATGATCTGTTCCTGACTCTTATTCTTTACTTGGGTCTCCAAATGGTCGAGACTCTCTTTGAGGGATTGTAATAGGAGGATGTTAGGATCCATGCCTCTACTATTAATATGGTTTGAACCAAATTGTTTTTCCATGGGACTGTCCTGCGTAACAGTGGTGCGTCCAGCGCCGCCACCACCACTGGACTCGATCTTTGAAATTGTTACAGTCTGAGTTGTATTAACAGCGGTGGCACTGGCAGGAGGAGTTACAGTGCCACTACTATTCTTACTAGTACTTACGGTTTTACTCGCTGTGTTAGACTTTTCTAGCTTATTAACTACCGTTGGAACCGTCGAACTGTAATTAGACTCACTGTAATCCATCGATGTTCCTGTTAATCCTAAGTTTAATCCCACCACATTCGTTACCGTTCCAGAATTTGATAATCCCGTATTCACAGTGCCAGCAACCGCATCTTCTGCTGCCAATTTCTGTTTCACCTTCTCTGTTTGTTCTTTCAACAGCCTTATTTGATTCACTCTTTTCTCTTCCATCTCTATATTCTGTTTTTCTTCTTTCTTTTGTTGTAATAAAGCCGCTTTGTTCCCTTCAATCAATCCATCATCTACTGATAATAGGAGTTTAACAGAATCAGTTGCGCCGGAACGACACATCATGTGGAAGGCGGTTTGTCCGTCGGAATAGGAATTTCCATTGACTTTGGAGAGATGAGGATGAGTATAGACGTTGAGATTGATGGTTTTTCGCGCTAATAAAGCGGAGGAAACTAACATATCATTATTACTTGACAATGAATGATTATTTAAGATATTAGAATCAGAGTCTATAGATAATCTTAGACTTTGACAGTTATCTTCTTGTGTCAAATCATTATTATTTGAATCAGAACCACCATTCCCATCCAACTTCTTACTCATTATATCTATATCTCGAAATCTTTTCTCGCAATCCAAAACCATCTTCACATCCTCCACACAATCGATTCTGTTCGCTTCATGCAACAAAGTAAACCCAAATTCATAATCACTAACCCAATTCAAGTCCGTATCAGGATGTTCCAGCAGCATTTTTGTGATCTCCCGATCCAATCCCGTCACATACGCCAGAAATAATGCTGTTCTCTTCGCTCCCTTGGGTTTTATCCCCCTGCTAGGATCTCCCATCTTTTCGGGGTCGGCGGCGCGCTCTAGAGATAGATCTATTCTCTTATTCGGCGCCAACGCCAGGCTGCTCCCGTGTTCCAACAACATTTTGACGACTTTCTTAAACCCGCGAGAAGCCGCGAAGATCAACGGGGTATCCAATCTTAATGGGTTTGAAGTGGGGTTACCCCCCATTCTCTAATTGAAGAGGAATTTGGAATTGAATCGGGTGAGAATAAGTTCCATCAATTTAATTCTCAACGCGTCTTTACCGTCTTTGGACTTATAACTGCATAATAATCCAAAAAAAGGGGATAATTCAGAACCGGGAGGTCCTCCCGATTCTTCTGAATTCAATTTCACACCACCACCAGTACTACTATTAGAATTGCCACCATTGGTCCATTCCCTGCATTTATTTACGTCCAATCTCTTCCAAATCTTTTCATGATGCTCCGGTGCTCCCATCAACCATGTATCCCGATTCCCCAATTTATTGAATGGTTCCAAGTGTTCACTATCCTCCCAACTTGTTCTTTTCTCGGCTTTCGTCTTATTACTGGAGGATGATGAAGTTCTTAGCTTTATTGACATCCTATTATTATACTCTTCTTCCTTCCTCTTCTTATGTTCATCGCTCCCTTCTCCCTAGAGCGGTTTACCGTAATATTCTAATAAGTCCTTGGCCATTTCCAACCTTTCTTTGGAGGAGATAGCTAATTGTAACGGCGTGTACCCCGTGTCTGCGCCGAAATTCGGATCCAAGCCGGTGGGACCAGCATGTTCTAAGAGACAACGGACTCTTTCAGGTTTGATATGCCAAATCGCGTCCACTAAAGCAGGGAAAAAACGATTCCTACCGATGGGGTGGTTGTGATTTAGAGTGGTGATTGGACCCTTTGAGTTCTTACTATTAGACTTTTTAGAGTTACTCTGAGACTGGTGACTGATCGTCATAAACGAGTCTGGCCCACGTCTCTCCATAAAAACATGAAACATCTCATCCTTAGTTTTTTCATCTACAACCCCGTTTTAACTCATCGCAAACTGTCCCGAATGCACGTATTGGAACGGCGTTAATCCGTCACCATCTAAAACATTCACATCCACCAATTCGGAGTAAGTAAACATGAGAAAAGTTTTCACCACCTCCAGATGTCCCTGTCTCACAGCGGCGTGTAGAGCTGTCCGGTAGTTTTCCCGCGGACCGGCATGACCGTTTACTACATCTAGACTACTAAGAGTCAGACTTTGATTCATAGACTTAGTAGTACTCTTCATTTTCAGATCATCCAGAATTTTCTTCACCGCATCCGCGTTTCCAGTCCAAGCGCAACAATAGAGAGTGGGTAAACCAGATTGATCCTCAATTATGTCATTCGCAGCATCATGCCTTTTGGCTTTCTCTTCCTTTTCTGCTTTGTTGGCAATCTCTCTGCTGGCAAGCAATTGGAGACAGGTTTTTATATTTTTATTTTTACTAACAATATTTGCATCAATCTGACTTTGTTGACTATTTTCAGACTGTTGAGATTGTTGAGATAGATTCATGTTTCCTTCTGCTTGCTGATACGCCGTTTTACAATCGAAATTTCTTAAACTAACGTCAGCAATCGTGTTAAGACTAGTTACAGTACTACTGTTAATATTATTTCCAGAATTAATATCCGAGCTTGCCAATGCACCTCCCGAATCTATTAATAATTTAACGCAACCCACTCTCCCATACGCTGCTGCCAGCATCAATGGGGTTTGACCCTGATTTGAGCTCCTGCAATTCAGATTGATCGCCGGCTTAACATGAGAACTTGAACTTGAAGATGACTTTGAATTTCTCAGAACGTTCAGCAAACACTCCAGAATACTCTCGTGACCATGCAAACACGCGTAATGCAACGCCGAAAGTCCTTTGATTTCTGAGACAGCATTGATATCACATCCTAAGTTTTTTACCAACAATTCCACCTTTCTCAAACTCCCCGTCTGCACCGCGAGATGTAACGCCGTTACGCCGTCTCTCCCAGTGGGACTGAACTGGTCTCCCACGGGGTTGGTCTTCAAATTGAGATCCAATTTTAAATTTACCCGGGCCTGACTACTGTCAGCTGCTGCACAATTTATCTATTCCAGCAACGTTTCCAACATCGTTTCTGAGTTCTCACATAACGGCGACCCAGCACAAATACAGTGCAGAATCGAGAGACCCTCGTCGGGCTCTAGAATTAAATTTAAGTTTCTCGTACTAGACTCTAGTATAGTTTTCAGTAGTAAATCGGGATGGCCCTGGGTGAGAGCTCGAATAACCTCCATACGGGGAACGAGTTTGCCCATACTAGGGGTGATAGCTTTGGGGGTGGCGAGCATAATATTTAATTTTATACTTGGAAGGGCACTATTGCTGGGAAAAGGTGTAGTTACTGCTCAGGGGAAATTTAGGGAAGAAGTAATTTATTTGAATATTAGGTCGCGGTGATATTAGTGACTTAAAACAGTATTCTCCAAGACTTATGAGAACTCAGTCGGGGTAGTCGTACTAGTAGTACATTCGTAGTTTTCATTGACATTCTTTCATGATTTTCTTCTTTAATTGAATCATAGACTAAATTTTTCTCTCTGAACTTTGAAGCTAATATAGTCTTTATTGACATTATTAGAATCATGAACCGAACAAGAAAGAGTCTAGCCCAAAATCGTCTGAATCGATTTTATCTTAAGCTATCAGATAATTTAGTCATTCATATTACCTCCATTAGACGTTCTACTAGGCCTAATTTTGTTTCCAACATCTATTTCAATAAAACCATTGAGATATTTTATATCGTGATTTAATAATAATAATAATAAATCTTAAATGGCCTCAGCCTGTAATAGGTATCTAGTAGTACTCGAGATATTATCTATAAATTCCTTTTACGTTTCGATTTGTTACGCACTAAATTTTGGCCCAGATATCTAATTTAAATTTTCAAGTTCACATATTATTTCGCAATTATACCAATTATAAGTCGTCCATGACTGTACCAACTACACTTCATAAGATATTCCCAGCTACATCACAATATATTTTCTGATTCAGATTGTCTTGAATGAATGAATGAGTGAATGTGCCCGCACGGGGTTCCTATACACTGTTCGATCTGGAAAAGAAAATAAAATAAACTGTTCACTATGCTAAATAATTAATTGAGACTAGTACCCCATAAAACTCACCATCCTTCATCCCCCAAAGGATCCAGCTCACTTTTTCATCCCTTTCTAATTTCAAATTTAAGTGACAATTGATCACCAGAGGCTACGATGGATATTGATTTGTCGCGTCCAACATAGTGAGCATTTATATAAACACTAGTAACATCTGTACCTCGATTCCTTCTGTCTGTGAAATAGGCATCACGTTGTTTTTCGTATTTGCCCGAATCGCTTTGAGTTTCAGGATCCATCTCAAACAGTGACACTGTATCATGTTCTAATAGTTTCTCAAACTCGTCAAAAGCTCGTCGGACTTCTTGGTCGGTACAGTAGTACTTAAGTTCCACAGTCAAAGTTTTAGATAGTTGAGCGTCTTCTCGTCTAAACATTGTGTTTTCAACGTACCAATAGGGGGAAAGGCCGTCGTTCGGTCTTACGATAGTTAAGTTCTCTCCTAAACCTAAATTTTTTCGGGCCCAAACCTCCATATCTGCATCGCTGATTAAACTCTCCTGCGAGTCATTATTCAGCCAATCCCAAAGTCGGTTCCGTTCGGCAAGAATTGCGGTCAATTTCCCCTCTGATAGAATGACACTTCCAGGCTCGATCTTAACACCATCCAAAAAAAAAGTGAAAGAAGGGTCATACGGTGGATCTTGGCCCTTGAATATTGCAGCGGTAACTCTGTTTTCTAAGTCCACGTAATCGAACTCGGTGTTAGCATAAACAGTTGCCAACTCTTCACCGTTCAGGGCACCAAGAACCTGACGTTTTTCAAATGTGGTGATGCTGCCATCGACCACGTCCTTTATACTATTAATGAAAGATCTCGCATGCATCTGGTGACGATTGAATTGCAACGCCTCCGCTGCAGAGAGTTGTTGTGGTTGTATTAACTGAGTTTGTAGCGTGGCATAAAGAAGAGTGGTCGCAGTAAATTTACTAAAATTGCTTCTCATGATGTAAAGAGGCTAGATGAATTCAGGAACTGGGATCAAAGTGGGTGAGAAGTTGCGAATCGTTAAGATTTGTTGTTCCTTGTAGAAGGGTAATTTACGCTCAGGTTGCAAAACACGTTTCTCACTGTAAATTAGTATAGGTTTTAAAGTCTTGAGCCAAAGGCTCCGTTAAAATTCTGTTCCAGAATGGTTTGGGAAAGTTAAGAGATAATTTAAATTTCATTTGAGAATTACTATTTTAGTATGGAGAATAATTTATGATATAGTTTTGAATTTCATTTTAAGGATGGAATTTTTATTTCAATGTACCAGCGGTAACAAGATTTGATGATAGCTTTGTTCGCTTCGATCCTGTGTTTCTAGAAATTATCTAAACATAAGATTAATTTTTTAGCATTGTAAGAAATCTCAAATTCATAATTCTTCTCTCTCAGCCTTTTGTATTAATTCTCCTAGGGGGAGTTTTTTCTTGAAACATCCTAAATGACCTGCGAGACGCACGATATATCCAGCCAAGCTGGAATTATAGTGTAAGAAGTTAAAACAGTAACTGATCTAGACTTAGTACAGACACTGTATATCCTATCTGATCCTAAATTAATGATACCCAACATCGTCTGAATTGATTTATCCTAGTAAGCTAACAGATAAAGTAATTCATATCACCTCTATTAGACGTTCTAGGTTTAATTTTGCTTCCAACATCTATTTTAGTAAATCTTAAATGACCTCAGCCTGTAGTAGTTATCTAGTAATACTCGAAATAAGTTTATCTATAAATTCCTTTAATACTTCTCGATTTGTTACGCAATATTTGGCAATCCTCCAATTTTAGCACATCCTTAACAATACGCATTTTTTAACTTCAAATATCATTATTTACGAATTCGAAGGAATTCTACCAATTATAAATCCTTCAAATTGTCTTTCTAATTTCAAAATTTAACCAGCTACCGTCTAGGAATATTGATTTCTTGCGTTCAGTGCCATTATCAACATAGCGAGCATTGATAAAAACAACATTATACTTTATATCTGTATTCCTATACTTTTCAAAAAAGGCATCACGTTGTTTTTCGTATTCTTTCAAATCGCTTTGAACTTCGGAAAGCCTTTCAAATGGGCCAGCGTTAATAAATTCAAAGTTCGAATGATCTACAGTGAAAGGACTCGCATGTTCTAATAGCTTCTCAAACTCGTCAAAAGCTCGTCGGTATACTTGTTCGGTAGAAGTCACCATGAGGCCCACAATCACACTCTTATAAGTAGGGTCTGCAATTTCTTGTGCATCATCATGAAACATTTTATGTCCATCGTACGTACTACGGGAGAGGACGCTTTTTGGTCTTGCGAAAGTTAACTCTCCTCCTAATCCTAAATTTTTTCGGGCCCAAACCTCCATATCGACATCGCTGATTAAACTCCTCTGCGAGTCATCATTGAACCAATCCAAAAGTCTGTTCCGTTCTCCAAGGACCGCGGTTAATTTCCCCTCTGATGGAATAGGGTCACTGCGACTTTTAGGCTCGATCTGAACACCATCCAAAAAAAAAGTGAAATAACTATCAGTAGGTGGGTTTAAGCTCCCGAATTTGGAAGCGGTAACTAATTCTTCTAATTGCTCGTAGGTCATTGTCTTAGATTTTTCTGGATCGATAGTTGCAAACTCTTCACCGTTAATGGCACCAAGAACCTGACGTGGTTCAGATGCGAGAAATTGGACATTCAAATTGATTTGATGACGATTGAATTGCAACGCCTCTGCTGCAGAGAGTTGTTGTGGCTGCAACTGAGTTTGTAGCGTGGTATTTAAAAGAAGAGTGGTGGCAGTTAGTTTACTAAAATTGCTACCCATGATGAAAAGAGAGGCCAGGTGATTTCAGGAACTGGGATCAAAGTGGGTGAGAAGTTGCGAATGCTTGTAAGTTGTTACGATTTAATTATAGCCTTCTTCGCTTCGATCCTGGATTACATAAGATCACTTTAAACATTGACATTAAAGAAATCTCTAATTTCAACTTAATATGTACTACGAAATTTGTTTCCCTCTTCTAAAAATCATTGGAGCTTTAAAATTCTAATTTCCGCTCTGTGTCGCTCCCCCGCCCTAGAAAATCCCCAGACACTTAGGGTCTACGATGGAGGGTTTAGGGTTTAGAGAACTTTAGCATGAACAATAATCTGAATCACTGCCATTATGATTTAATTTGTTCAATCTACTAGCAATATATTACCAGGACATTCATCTAAGTCTACTACATGAAAATCATCATTCATTATCCATTAATACTAAATCGACTCTGTCATTCTGCTATCCATGGTACTATGAATCTCAATTATCCATTATCGACTCTGTCATTCTGCTATCCATAGTAGTGTCAGTCATGGCAGTAACATCCCGTTCCACCTTGCAACCCTTCTGCTTCAGCAACCCACCGGTCTTAATCAGCTCCGCGGTCACCCGTCGTTTGTCCCCACCACTCATAGCCTTTGCTTTTCCAGCTTTTGGAGTTGGCGACAGCAACGCTGCAGTGGTTGTTCCTCCTCCGAAAGCTTTTTTGTTGGTTTGCGGTGTTGTTTTCGGACTTTTCCCTAAGAACGTTGTTCGCCCTGTTGTTCGGAGTTCCCGGGATTCCATGGACTGCAAAACCTTGCCTTTGTTTTTGTTGACATTGTTGGTGAGAGAGCCCGTTCTCTCAACATGACATTGATTGTTCAAGTTTGTATTGTTCTTAAGTGGTGCACTCTTTGTTACAGCTTTAGGCTTAGGCTTGGCGGTAGCACTAGCAGTCATGTCAGTATTACTTTTCCTGGTTGCAGCTGCTGCTGGTGCACTTGGCACTTTTGTAACACCCGCTTTACCACTACTATTAGCTGCCCCCGCAGTACCCCCTGGACCCTCTTTTTTCACCCCCGCATCTAATTTAGCAGCTATTTTCGAATTCCGTTTCACCATTGGTTTAGCATTAGCATTCGCTTTTTTCTCCTCTTCCGCCTTTCTTGCGGCCTCTATTTTCGCCGCCATTGCATTCGCTTTTTGATTATTCCCAGCTGCAGGAGCTTTAGGTTTCGCTTTTGGAACTTCTTCTTTTCTAGCCTTCATTTCATCTATTTTCTTCGCTTTTTGTTCTTGTTTTACTTCTTGTTCTAATTTCTTTTCAATTGCTCCATGTTTCATCGGTTTAAAATCATCATCCATGACTATTCTTCCTCCACCATATTGATCAATTTCACCCGCTACATCATTCGTCATATCAAACACTTTTTTCTTTTTCTCATCGTCATGTCCACTTCCAAACATCCTTGCAAATTCATTTGGACACAGAAAATCAACATCTTCTTCTTCTTCTGCTATAACCATTCTCCCTGCTCCCATATGTAACTCTATAAACTCTCGAAACTCTTTGTCACTAACCTTATTACTCTTATCCAACATATAATTCCAATCTTTTTCATTCCCATCTCTTTTCATTTTTGCCGCCGCTCTCTTATCTTTAATCACCTCTTGATCGAGTTGAATCCATTTGTTTTGTTTTAACTTTTCATCCACTTGAATGCACGCTATTCCACCATTCTCGATTTTCTGTTCGATAAATGCTCTGAAATCAGAGTCGTCCAACTCAATTAAATCGTGGGCATCAATCAACTCCTGTTTTACCGCTGGGCCTGCATTCTTGGCAGCTACCGCATCCTTTACACTCGTTCCACCCTTCATCGATTTTCGCAGATTTATCGGCGTCATTCCTTTCTCATTTCCCGCGCCCCCAAACAACGCCGCGAACTCATCTGTACACAACGTTGGATCACTCTCGTCCCTTTGACACGCGATCTTTCCCGCGCCAAACTCTTTTTCAAAAAACTTACGGAAATCTTTGTCATCCATATCTTTTAAATCTTTTACTTTTCCCCCCATATTCTTCTTCAAGTCCTGAACCAACCCCTCTTTCACTGCGCCTTTATCATTGACAAACTCCATTAATCCATCTAAACTCAGTTCTGCGTCCTGTGCTTCATTGTTCTTACCCAATCCCCCAGCTTTGGCGTTCTTCACTGTCCCAGCTCCAATTACATCTTTAGCATTACCTTTACCGGCGTCATATTTCGCATCCGCCTCTCTCGCCAACACCATCTTACCTTCATCCATCTTTTTCTCCATCAAATCCCGAAATTCCTTATCTCCCAAACCTATCAACGCCGCCAACTCCAACATCACTCTCCCATCTTCTCTATTATCTCGTTTCGCCTTTCTTTCTTCTTCTAATCGTCTTTTCTCCTCAGCCTCGGCCTCAGCTCTCTTCTTGGCTTCTTCTATTTTCATATTCAGTCTTTTTTTCTTTTCTTCTCTTCTTTGTTTCTCTAAATCTCTTCTCTTCTGCTCTTCCGGATCAACAATTCCATCATCATCATCACTATCATAAATTATTCTATGAAATCTATTCCTTTCCTCCTCACTAGGCTCGTACTTTCTCATCCCCCCCTCTAAAGTCATTAATATCCCGCATATCGTGTTCGTCATGTTTTCCAACTCCTTCCAACGCTCATCGTTCCGAACTACGTCGCTAACTACCGGATCCAACAATTCCATAGTCCACATCACTCTCCCCAATCTTTCCGTGTTAAACAACGCCGCTAGCTCCCTTTTATCTTTCTTGATTTCCGGCTCCATCTTGTTTTTCAGGTCTTTGGTGGCCCAAACGATCTCCGTTTCCGCGCCTCTTTTCTTCATGTCGTTCGCCGCATCCACGTAGGAGAAGCCCATATTCTCAAACCTTTCTATTAAACTGTCTAATTCCTTGCCGACTTTGTCTATGCGCTCCTGGTCGATCTGGCCGCGGTAATTGTTTCGCTTGAACTTTCGGTACTTGGAGACTGCACCCTTTTTAGACTTGTCGGTGGAAAAGAGAGGCATGATGGGTTTGATGGGTTATTGTCAATGTTTTAACTTTTTGTTGGGGTTTAAATTAGTTAGAATTATAATAGAAAATGTGTTGTTTAAAATTTAATCTATATCATTGAGGTTAAATACAAATAATAGTACGATTACATTAGCTGCAAAGGTTGAATTGGGAAGATCATTTCAATAAGAAGGAAGTTCTTAACAGGAAAAATAAGTAGTGATTGCACCGATTTTTCTTCTCACTCCAAGGTCACAGTCGAAGTACTACTGTTTCTCTTCCATTTATTTCATTTGGATCTCTCAGTCTTTGTATAGCTGCTGCCGAAGGAATTGAGAGTCTCTCATTTTCTTAGTCTGAACGAAGTTGTTATTAGATCATTATGACAACAAATTTTAGTAGTGGACATTTTTGATTTTTTTTTTTGATGTAAATTTAAAAGTCACATAGCAGTGACGTCGTTGATAATAGTACTAATGCTTGTAAAATTATTTTTACAAGCTAAAAACACATCTTCTGTACAACAGGAATCTTAAACGTGAAATGAATCTTATGATGATTGAAAAAAATTTGTTATTAATACTAGACTAGACTATAAATTTAAGCAAAAATTTTAGTATAACTAAATTTCTTATAGACTTTAAAACCTGAGTCAGAACTTAATATCATCTAGGAACAGGCATACCACCTTTTACACCATAAGGAGGCGGCCCCGGTACACTTATCCCAGGATGATGCGCACTAGGATGTTGTTGGTGCAGGAGGTAAGCTCCTGGATAAGGTCCATGATGACTTACTGTACCAGGAACACCAGCTACCGTTGCATAATGTAGATGCGCGGGCGGTGGCGGTGGTGCTCCAGGTTGGTGACCGTGGACCTGGACCTGATGGTGGTGTACTAAATGCGCCGGCAGCGGGTGGTGAGCTGGGGGCGGAAGTTGATGGTGTGGATGTCCAGGATGATGTCCGGGATGACCAGGATGATGTGGATGCGCTGCGTACACAGGAGGTGGTGGTTGTGGTTGTCCAGGATAACCAGGATGATGATGCGTAGGATATGGTGCCGGCGGAGGTGGTCCAGGTACTGGTACTGTAACTATGGCCGCAGAAGTAGTAGTTCCAGCATAAGGATAGGCCGCCGGCGCTGGATAACCTGGATGATGACCTGCATGAGGTCCATGAGGAGGCGGTGGTGGTGGTCCTGGTACTACTCTAGTAAAGTTCTGAGGATGGTCTACAGGGCTATTATTAAGTGTACTAATATCTGGAGCTCCTCGCACCCCCCCATGATGATGCTCTATCGGACTGGATAAATGACTTGTTGGTGGGGGAGGAGGTGGGACAAGATTACTTTCTTCTAAGACTGAATTAGTTATATTATTATTATACTGAGGGGGAGGAGGAGGAGGCCCAGGATAGGGTCCTGGACTTGTCTGATAATTATTAATATTGTTGTTGTGTATTGGAGGAGGAGGTGGTGGCGGGCCAGGAATAGACAACTCAGGTCTTAGAGGCTGGTGATCTGGTAATGTTGTTGAACTTGGGTTACCCAAATTATTGTTGATTATATTCCCAGACTCTTCATCTACCAATATCTCTCCATATTTTAGAAATCTTTCTTCACCCCTAAATCTCCTCCACCACTCTTTTGTTATCTTATTTAGTGGGTGTTCTGCTAACGGTTCTGATGTAACATTCTTGTCAACACCACTTAAATCAAATCCATCATCGCTAAATTTCCTTTCTTCCAACTCACTCTCAAAGTTTTTCTCCGTC
>Ga0099797_100523_pt1 | contig 24627 bp, 23 predicted proteins | sample Uncmet_Sort48C_1_FD_89871 | JGI IMG/M metagenome (GOLD analysis project Ga0099797, IMG submission 89871) | Marine eukaryotic communities from CALCOFI LINE 67, Pacific Ocean - C012_Sort48C_1 | ecosystem: Environmental > Aquatic > Marine > Oceanic | place: Pacific Ocean: Monterey Bay | collected...
GATTGACTCGATGCTGTTTGAATTGTTTGAGAAAGATGTGAAGGAATCCATGCAATATATACACATTACAGTAACTTTACAATAATAAGGACACCCCTTGTCTGGACAACCCCTATGGTGTCCTTAGATATATATATATATATATATACATATATATGTGTACGTATATAAAACCTTAACCCCTGACCCCCCCCTCCCACGCTCCTCATTTTTGGGAGTTCTTTTGAGCGTTCTTCGGGAAAACTACATTTCCCCAAAAATCACCCAACACGAAATCGGTCATCTTTTGTGAAAAATCAATTATTTGTGTCAAAACGGGTTTCAAGAACGGGTCTCAGCGGTAATAAACACTCCTTGTGTCCTTATTTGGGTGACCTTTAGTCAAGGAAGACAGTGTATGCAACACACATTACCATGTTACGTGTTTGTGTTTTCGTAGTGTGTTGTTTTGATCGTTTTGTCTTGGTTGCTTTCTGTTTTTCATGTTGGGTCAAGGTCGGTTAACATTGACAACACATGTTCGAAGTTGTAGGGAAATGCTGAGGGTGTGAATTGAATGCCTGCGGGAGTCCAGCGGCACGTCCCAAGGTGCCTTCTCCCCACCAAAATCCGAAAGCATTTTTTACAGTTGTTGGGGGAAGGGGTGTCCCCAAATCGGTTTTTGTCCGACCCGGGTCCATCTTGGAGTTTCGGACACATGAATACCACAAAACATGACAGAATTTCGAGACAATTCCAATGGGACCAGTCCAGGGGTCTGAAAGCCATATTTTTAGAAATTGTTAATTTGGCGCTCGTGTGTTTCTTTGCGGGGGGGGGGGGGTCTGTGTTGGAATAACCGTTTCCATCCTTTAAGGAGAGTTTGAGGGGCTAGGTCCCTCACACATTTCAGGAGGAGTATGTGGGCATGATGTCAACTCCCTGAAGAGCCTCAGCCGCCGGATTGGATTGAATACACAAGTCATCTGGTGGACGTTGGAAAATTAAGCTTGGTGCATTCTGCATATCACACGTTCTGGAAGTAATTGTTTGGAGTTCTACAAGTGTAAAAAGTTTTTTGGGACCTGCAGCCACATTTGGGTTTTTAATTAAAAATTGGGACCTCCCCAGCAAAATAACTCGTGGCAGCCTCCAAATCACATGTTGAAAAATGGTTGCCCGAGGCCCAAAGTACCAAAAAGGTAGGCCCAACAGGGGGGGGCTACCATTTATATATATATATATATATATATATATATATATGGGGACCATGGGGGGCATGGGGACCGATGGGGCCCCATGGGGCCATGGGCCCACGGGGCCCGCGGCAGAGGCCCCACCCCGCGGCCCCACAGCCCTCCCCCCTGCGGACCCACGCCCCCCCCCCGGCCCCACTGCCCCACGGCCCCCGCTCCACGGCCCCCCCGTCCCCAAGGCCCCCGACCCAGCGGCCCCCCCCGGCCCCACGGCTTTTTCTATACAAACTAAGTTTAGTGTTGAACCCTATCAGCTACTTCCCAATGATCTAAATATAGGTTAGTATATATATATATATATTACATATATATATATATATGCATATGTGTAGTTAATATTAACATTGTCCTCTTTGGGAAGGACTCGATGGAGAATAGTAAGCCCCTGGAATTCGCAACGCGCCTGCCAACAGACGGTTGGGCAGGCTACTTCTTGAAGAAGGAGCGCGCTTCTGGAAAAGGTTGGTTGATGGATGGGTGCATTAGATGGTTTATCATGGAACCCTTTTCGGCTGTTTGAATACAGTTTTTGTCAGATTTCAAATAAATTAGCGTGATAAATGCTAGATTTATGGTGATTTAATGTATCAGATCCAAGATTTAACATAATTAGTGTATAAAATCAAAGATTTAACGTAACTTCACGTATTGAATCTTAGATTCAACAACATTTAATGTACTTCACCGTACCAACTCCTAGATTTAACGTAATTTTGAATATACCCGCTCCGAGAAACCATACCTGAAATCTTACCCCTATTTTCCCTTAGAGGGTTCCATAGACAACCACTTAGGATGGGTGCAACATATAGCAAAATTAGAAGTGTGGCATCGCATCAAATCTGATTTAGCTCATGTTGTAAAAAGCATTACATATTGGGGACACCAAAAATATATACGAAAAATATACCAACAATATTTCCCAGAACCCTAAACCCTAAACCTTGTTCCGGTCCCGGGGTCGGTCCCCACACCTCGGGAATGCAATTTTGAGGTTATTGAACCGATACGGATCGATTTGAACGAAGTTCCAGCTCAAACCGTCGATTCTGGATACAAATCGTGACATTTATGTAAATGGGGACACCATACATATACACCACCACCGGGTTTGGGCTTGGAAAAAATAAGAAAATGGGTGGTGTATACCATTTCTTGGTGTATAAGCACACTGCCCCAAAATACCGCAGTTTGTATATACACCACCACAGGGACGTTGCGCGCTCCCGTGGAGGTGTATATAAAAAGAGTTGTATTTCGGGGTAGTTTGCATATACACCAAGAAATAGTATACACCAGCAATTTTTGTTTTTCTTCTAGGTCCAAACCTGATGGTGGGGTACATATAGGGTGTCCCTACATATAGCATCAACACTTGACTCAGACACCCAACAGATAATTGGCTAACAATGTGGAAATCATATGAAATTCATGCGCACAAGGGTGTTAAGACATATGGTACATTGGTGAAATATTGTTTTTCAGTTTGGCTCCATATTGCTTCCGCATTGCATGCAAACGTTGTGCCACACTATGATCTGCAGGTTTGAACATACGTGTTTCTCATGATATATCATTCTTGTCACTTATCCGCACGATTAGTTGTTCGTTTCCCATCAAAATGACAGATTTGTTTTGTTGGGTGCGTTTTTTCGAAAATGTTTTTTCTCTGAAGGGCTGGCCAAATAACTCCCATAAATGGGTTTGCCTGGCGGGCAACATCTTAGATAGTGCCTCCCACCAGTCTTTTGCCCTATAGTAGACCCTCCCAATGCCCATATAATGCAAAATCCGAAAAGTGACCGAGAATGAATGGCACCCTGGCGGCGAAGGACCCGAAACAACAGAGTTTAAATGGGATTACAGGACTCCAGCCTGGGGGGCTACAGTCTGGGGGGCTATAGTCTGGGGGCCACCAGATTTGGATCTCGTTAGGCACTTACCGGTCTGGGGGGCTACAGTCTGGGAGGCTCCAGTCTGGGGAGCTACAATCTAGACATTCTGGGAGGCTACAGTCTGGGGAGCTACAGTCTGGAAGCTACCAGATTTGGATCTCGTTAAGCACTTACCGGTCTGGGAGGCTACAGTCTGGGAGGCTACAGTTTGGGAGGCTACGGTCTGGGAGGCTACAGTCTGGTGGCTGGGAGGCTACAGTCTGGGAGGCTACAGTGTAAACCGCGCAAACGGATGCAGAGTGACGTCAAGTCACGTTTTGCGCACAGGGCGCAGAGAACACGTATGTTTTGGGGTCAAGAACGCAAACGGCTCGAGAGTGACGCATGTTTTTGAAGATCGGAGCTGCCGGCCACTAGATTTGTGCCGCGCAATCCACTTACCTGTTCCTTATGAGAAGAATTATATAGGACCCTTTAACGCAAGCGTTGCTTAAGGAATATTAACAAAAAACAAGATATTTCCTATTAATCCCCAAATCCGCCCACGGATAACATATATCATCCGCCCACTGTTATAACACTGTTTTAGATTTGTCAGCACGGTTTCGAAGCAGGCTTGTGATGGTGACTAGGATGCTCAGGATGGGGACCCCATATATACATACACCACCATCGGGTTTGGGCCTAGAAGAAATGAGAAAATGGCTGGTGTAGACCATTTCTAGGTGTATATGCAAACTGCTGTAAAATACCGCAGTTTGTATGTACACCACCCCGGGGGCGCTGCGCGCCCCCAGGGTGGTGTATATAGAAAGTGTTGTATTTTACATTACTTTGCATATACACCAAGATGGTCTACACCAGCCATTTTCCTATTTTTCCAAGTCCAAACCCAGTTTTAACACTGTTTTAGATTTGTCAGCACGGTTTCTAAGCAGGCGGCCGAATTTGCATCTGGAAATGGGTAGAACCATTGGACAATCGAACAGATCCAAACATTTTGGATTTTGACAAGTTGGGGAGTTTTTCTTGTCAGCCTTTAGGGAAAACACATTTCCGAAAAAAAGCACACCCAAAACGAACAACGAAAAGCTTAAACAGCTATACAGTTTTTGAAGCAACCAAATTACAGCTAGGTTGAACTCATATTTACACATGTGTTTGTTGTATATTTCAGCTTCACCATGCCCAACAACGCCCCCCCCCCCCCCCCAAAGTAGTGGGGGCGGCCGAAGACCACCTCCATATGTTTGGCATTGTGCGTTGCTACATAGAGCTGAAACATATTCCCAGGTCTTGCTTGTACGTACTTTTTTACTTTTTTTTCTGCCGGATTCCAAAATATGGATTGGGGCACGAAACTGACCGTCAAAAATGCTACGGACGGAAAAACACAGGCAAATTCGGCGTCTCGGCGATCCGAATCCAATGGACGACGTCCCGGACCAGGATTCGGCCAAAATCCCGTAAAAAAAGTTCGACCTTTATTTTGCCTACCCGAGCAATCCTGGGTATTCGAAGACGTGTAACCCATTTGTGTAATTGTAACAGTCTTATTTGTTTGCAATATTAGCTTACCATCCTAAACATCCTACATCCCTCGACGGAACTTAAGGCTAGTTTACCAACATATACAAAATGAAAATATATGAAATATGTATATATATATATATATAAACATGTACAGGGGAATCTCTATATATATGTATAAAAAAAGTATATATATATATGATCGAACGAACCGCGAGTTTTGTGGGGATTTTTGCCGTGGTCCCTGGGTCCCGGTTTCCTCGAGCAAAAACGAAACATTTTCTGGAAAAAATGTTTCGTTTTCGCTCGGGAGGGGGCGTAGTTCTGCCTCCTGGGGTGGGGGGTGGGGTCCGTGTTGGCCTGTTTCGTGTTTCCCCGATTTCGCGTGTTGTTAAGTGTTTGTTTGCGTTTGTTTGTATTGGCTCTTTCTCTGTTGCCGTTTTGCTCTCAAGTTTTTCGAGGAGTTATGATGCTGCCTTGAGAACCACTCATTTCGTATCTTTCATGGATGAGATCTTCGTCGTTCTTTCTCAAGACAGCCGGCACTGCCGCTGTCTGGTTCAGCCTCAGTGCCGTTGGATGGAAATGGGCAAGCACAGGGCGCTGGGCACTCTTTGGATTCTTGTCATGTTGCTTTGCTCTATGCCTATGCTGGTGGGCTCTACGCCGTTGGTGGCATTGGGAACCGGATGTGGCTGCGGACGATTCGCAGGAAATGGCAGCTCTTCGTGCCGAGATGGAGGCTATGCGCAACGCAGTTGGCCATGGCCAGGTTCCTTCGGCGTTGCCGCCACCAGGTCTTCAAGGCTGGGATCAACCTTTGGGGCCATCGCCCCGCAACACCATGAACGATTTGCACAGCTTCCTGGCCAGCCCCGATGGGACGGCCCCGGCAGCAGCTCCGCTTCAGGTGGGTCCGCCGCTCCCTCCACCAGCTGCCGATCCTTTGCCGGCGCAGGCAGACCTTGGAGCCACAGAAGTTCTTCAAGCGTTGAACAGCTTCGCTCAAACAGCTCATCTCAATCCCGGCTGGGGCCAACAGTTCTGGGCTTGGTCCGCGGCACAGCTGGCCTCGGGAAAACTGGGAAGCAACGTGGAACGATTGTTGCGAGCAAAGGGCTTTGTGGGCTCCACCTCAGTGGCTCCGCCAGATGTGGCTTCTTTGCGACAGGGCCTGGAAATTCTGTCAGGACGCACTTCGTTCGCAGGAGCAGTGGTGCCAGGTGTGAACATGGCTGCAGCAAGCGATTGGGTCGGCGCTTCTGGCAACGTCTACTCGAACGGCCTGCCTATAGACATGAGGCGGGCGGCGCCCGAAATTTACAGAAGCATTCGAGGCGAAGGCACAGCTTCAACCAGACAATGGTTGAAGGACAACTTCACTGGTTACCGTGGGCCGGGCGCGACACAATGGACGGACCTATGGAGCACCGCCACCACCATAGACATGGCCCTTGCAGGCTGCCGCTCAGAATCAGAAATGCTGCTCTTGCTCAACACCGACGATCGGCTCGAAATTGGGCTCCGACACCTCGGAGCCCATTTCTACGAGCAAAGGACCAGAGACAAAACTGGAGCCGCGCACATGAGAGCAGTGGCCACACCAGGGGTGGCACGAGACATTATGCCAACCTGGAGTGTGGCAGAAGCCACCACCCACAGCAAGGCGGAGCACCAGCGCAACGAGCGAGTGGAGACGGAAGTCCGACGCAGAGCGAAGGATGGAAAAGGCGATGGCAAGGGCAAGAAGGGCAAGAAGCAAGACGCCTGAGCATCTACACCCGAGCTGAACATCAACGAGGACATTGCCTTCTTGCTGAACCAAACTGGTGGGCGCGTTCTGCCAGTTCCTTTGCCGCCTCCCCCGCGAGCCCCAGTCTCCAAGGGCTCCCGGAGCAGACAGAGACACACAAAGAAAATGGACTTCTGGAAAGCCACGTCGAGATACCTCATCACCATGAACCAACTCTATTCCCAGTTACCGAACACGCACAAGTTTTCAAGTTGGGTATCCTGCCAAAATTTGAAAACGACTCCTGTGCAGAGAGAGGTGATCCAGCTTGCCATGCACCGCTGTTTGCCTCTTTGTCGAGTGCGCCGAGAGCTTGCTCTGTCTGGCGCCCAAGCCGCGGCTCGATTGTTAAAGACTATTCCGATCGAGTCGTACTCCATGGACAAGATTTGTCAAAGCCTTCATGTACCTTTAATTGCCGACAGGATGGCGGAGCCGAAGCCGGGCTCAACCACAGTCGACATGCTCAGGGCCTTACCCGAGGACGAGGCGGCCTTCTATGCAGCCGAGGCGAACGTGTTAGAGACAGCAGGCATCTCGCAGAGTGTCAAGAAGGAGCTGGAACAACGCTTTGGCTTTTTGGGAGGCGAGCAGGACGAGTATGTAAAGTATTTAAACAGGACAGACATTCCAGAAGACATGTGGGGCTTTGCAGCCGAGAGCGAAGTTCGCGCGTGGGCTGGCGTGTCAACAGTTCGCAAAAAGGATCCGCAGTGGCTTCGCAAGTTAATAATGGCATGCCCAGCCAATTACCTCTTTCGCGATGTCCGCGAAAGGGGGGACCACGGAATTGGAGGAGCAGCAGCGATCAGTGGTCTACAGTCTACAGAGGAGGACAACGAGATGGCCATCATGGACGAGTCCAATGCATTTTCGGTGATCCGAACGCCACAATGGATGTGGTACTACTTCGCCACTCCAATGGTTCTGGCATCCTCGGTGTGGGGGCGCCTCTCTACAGTACAACGGGAGCAGTTCTCGCCGTGGCAATGGATCGCTCCAATCTACAAGAGACTACCCATGGGCTGCAGCCACTCGGTCCACATTATCATGTCGATAAATTTGGCGCGGGTAGGCCGAGTTCTCTTGGAAAGCTTTCGCCTCAACGACGATTGGGACAAACAAGCGGAGGAGGTGGAAGAGTCAGCCATTGTTCGAAAATTGGAGCGGACTCGCAAGCCGAAGCGGAAAGCGCGCACCAAAAATCAGGAAGACCTTCACTCCCCTTTTGCTTTCAGAGAACGTGCGAGGCGAGCCAAGTCAGCACTGACGCCAATTTGGGTAGTACTACTATGCTTTGCAGGATCCCGACGACAAGGAGACGTGGAGGACTGGCTGTACAAGCTAGCAGAGCAGGTGGGGGCGATGGTGCTGGTCGAGTCGGTGGACTTAGCCTTCAATCAAGAATGGGACTTGGGCGACGCTCGAACAGTGGCCTTACTACTGGAAATGGCGGCCGAAGGGCTGCTGGACTTTGTGCTGGGGGGACCTCCTTGCGCGACGTGGAGCATGGTGCGCTATCTTCCAGGAGGGCCCCGCCCGCTTCGTTTTCGAGATGGAGAAGAATGGGGGCGCAAGGATTTAACACTTCGCGAAAGATTGCAAGTGGACGAGGCCAACCTGCTGATGGTAAACTTCATTGCAATCTGCGAGGCGGTGGCGTCAATGGGGGGCTTCTACATCCTGGAGCACCCAGCCGATCCCAATGCAGCACCCTACGCTTCGATCTTTTCCACAGCCTTGCTTTTGGAATTTCTGAAGAGAACCAAGGGCATCATACAGGTGATCGACCAGTGCATGTATGGAGGCCTTACTCGAAAAGCGACTGGGCTAGCTCACAACTTTGCCAATCTCGCCGAAGGAGCGCTTCGCTGTTGTGGTGGACACAAACATGGAATCAGTCATGGCCTCAACGCTCAAGGAGTCTTTCACACACGTCGCCTCCAGTCGTATCCCTCAGAACTTTGCCACTGGTTCGCATGGCTCATGGTGGGACAAATGCTTCTTTGGCAAAAGTATGGGAGAGAAGTTTCCCGAAAGTTGGCCGCTATGCGCAGCACTCGCTGGAAATGGACAGCCCTTCAAGATCAAGGTTGTCAAATCGCCTCGATGAATGCAAACTTTGGCAACAAGGAGCCTACGTGGATTCGCCCCGGCAAGCCTGCAGTCTATGTGCACGTGGACGATGGAGTGGTCTTTGCAACAAAGAAAGGACAACCATCAGCCGACAAAGTCATGCACACCATGGCCGATGGGCTGGAGGAGCTGGGCTTCGAAGTCAGCGATCGTGTCGAAGCGGAGCAGTCTCGCAAGGCCATTGGCTTCCAATTTGCAAAAGGCCCGGACCGACTTTGCCTACCAGGAGACAAGGCAGTGCTGCTGCAGCTCACCATCGAATGGTTACTGGAGGCCCCCATAGTCGACACGGCCTTGCTCAAATCGGTGGTAGGCATCTGGATATGGGCGGCTTCCTTGGCGCGAAATCAATTGGCCATCCCCGAAAATGTTTTCCAATTTCTTCAATGCCACTTTCCACGCAGGGCGAAATGGTGGAACACGGCCAAGAAGGAGTTGAGATGGATGGCGTCAATGGTACCGGCACTGGAACATCGCCTTCATCGGGAAACTTGGCCGGTGGTCTTTGCTACAGATGCGGAAGGGGTCAATGGATCGGATGCCGGAGGCTTTGGCGTGGTGGCGGCGCCCTTCGAGATCGACACTGTGATGAAGACGATCATGGTGAGCGCGAGGCCAGCATTCACGGTGGCAAAGCTAGATGGCAGCATTGGCCATTTAAAAGATCCTGTAAAAGAATTGAAGGGTCGCATTCCAGTGTCCCGAGTTCCTCGAGAAGTGTTGGACCCGAGTATCCATTGGGAGCCACTAGCAGCAGGCAGGTGGAAACATGGAGACCACATCACTTTGGGAGAGGGAAGAGGAACTATTGTGCTCTTGAAGAAGATTGCCATGGCGGCCCGATCGCAGCACCGAATCTTTGCCAGCCTTTGCGACAACTTCCCATGGGTTGGAGCGACCAACAAAGGGAGATCTCCAGCGCACCAAGTAAATCAACTACTTCGCCGGCGCACAGCACTGGAGACATCAAGGGACATGAAGGTAATACATCCATGGACAGATACGAAACAAATGCCAGCAGATTTTCTCTCTCGATTAAAATAGATGGGGGGCCAGTCGAAGTTTCTCGATCCAGACTTCCTGGCCCGCGTAAAGCCAATTACTCTACAACGTTACAAAAGTGCAGCATTGGCTGTCACTTCGTGGGCGCAGTCGCAAGGCTATGCTCCAGAACAAGCGGAGGACTGGGACGACCTCCTTTTCGAGTTCAAACATGCACATCCCCAGCTCACGCGCCCAAAGTTCGTGCAGGCGGTGGCGGCTATCGAGTTCTTCGTTCCCAAGTTGAAGAAGAACTTACCGTGGGCTCACGCATGCTTGTCAGGATGGCACAAGAGGTCATCGGTCAGACACACAGTGCCCCTCACTTCCAAGCCCGCCAAGCTGATGGCGATTCACATGGCAAATCGTGGAAAGAAACGTTTGGGTTTGGGGCTCGTTCTGCAGACCGTCACAGGAATGAGACCCAACGAGCTCCTGCACATCTTGCCCGAGCATGTGCTCTTTCCAGAGGACCAAGGCGACGCGAGAGCCAAGGTTCCGGTGGTGATTGCGCTGGGCGTCAAGGCCGGCACGAAATCTGGAAGATCGCAGACTGTGATGATAAAGCCCGAACATGCAGAACTTTGGAAAGTCCTCAAGGCCTGCCGCAACAGCACGCCGCCCGGCATGTTCATGTTCCCATTCACCATCACGTCCTACAGAAACGAGATAAGGGCAGTAGAGCGCCTTTTAAAAGTTTCAGTGGGCTGGGGACCGCACAGTCCCAGGGCGGGCTACGCCACAGAAAGCAGGCGTCTGGGCATCCCTTTCGAGGAAATAAGGGAAGGGGGCAGGTGGCTCAGCGACTCGTCACTACGCACCTACCTGGATATCGTCTCCGCAGCCTCGGTGGTACGGGCGCTGCGTCTCAATGGCTTAGCAGTGCAGCTCGAGCAAGCCGACCGCTTTTGGCCATTGTACTTTGCTTGATCACTATGTTTGCCATGATTGGGGCGCCTCCTGCAGGTTCCTACAAATCAATAACCGGAGAATGGGTCCTGCCAGGTGGACGGATCACCACACCTCGAGGAGGCGAAGAGGCTGAAGCTGCAGCCAGCAGCTCAACTTTGGCGGTGCCGTCGCTTCCAGCACTCCCGGCGCCAGCGGCTTCCTCGGCCATTGCCCTTGCACCAGGCCAGGGCATGTCTTTTCACTTCAGTGCTCCAGAAGTGCCCGAATCAGCAAATGGTAAAGCAGTCAGGCCAGTTGGGGCCAACAGCCCGCGAGGCCCGCGCCAGAAAAAGTGGATGCCCAAGCTCCCAAGACTCAATTGGGGAGGCCCCATCATGCTGCTCACCATCGTCTTGTTCGCCTACGGCTACTTCTCAGGGCCAGTCGGCTCGGCTTTGGCGCATTCCACGGTCGCTTTGGCTCAAGACATCAACAAAGTGACAGCCTCGGGTGCCAACTTGACAGTTGCGGCCACAGACATGATCATCTCAGTCTCCAGGGCATCCATTTCTATAGCCGAAGAATTTTGGAAAGGGGTCGATCTACACGACACGGTGGCGTCAGTGCAGGGAAGCCAATGGATTATGCATCGGGCCTATGCTGAAAACTTAGCGTTTTTCGACACAGAACTTGGCAAACAACTTGTGAATATTCCCAGGGAGCAACAAAAATCCCTTCTTGTGGCAGCGCGTGGAGTGAGCATTGCACTGCCAGTTGCCAAGTACGTCGAGGCCTCTGTATGTTTCAATTCTAGTTTTCGTGAATTTTCGTTTCAAGCCACATTTTTGCCCAACGGGTATATAGGCATGCAATATGTATATATAAATGTGTCCTTCAGGGCCCAGTGGGCGAACCCCACATGGAGCCTCCTAGAGCTCGATCCAGCCACCGAAATTGAGTCCATCAAATTGCGTTTGTCTGCTGCCCTTCGGGAGTGGCCTGAAACCTATTGGCACGAAAAACCCTTTCAAGACAACACTCACAGTGTTCTCACCGTTCATCCCTCCCTTTGGTTACACGTGCAGTACGTGTGGAACAAATACGTAACTTTAGGAAGGGACTGAGCCAGAGCACAAGTGGGGGGTACCTCTCAGCATACATCACAGGGTCAGGTCGCCAGCGGGGTTGGGCCCACACAACATTTTAGGCCACTGTGCAAGAATTTGTCTGCACACGTGGCGCAAGCAGCGCTCTTCATTGCGCAAATCTTCCATCAGAGCAGTGATGTTGTGGTCAACCTTGCTGGGAAAAATAGCAGCGAAAGCAAGCTAGACCCCCCACTTGTAGGGATTGCGAGCATGAGCATGTATAATAAATATGTGAGAGAGAAAGAGAGAGAGAGCAGCGGAGAGAGGCATGTGAACATACCATGTATACATGCCTTGCCGAAGTCATGTGATGAAGTGCTGCGAGAATGGCGGCTCACACTTTCCCACTTAAAACCTTATCCGAACCAAGGGCCCCAGGTTCCAGGACCGCAAAATATATATATATATATATATATATATATATATATATATATAAACAAGTGTGTGTATATATAAACAAGTATATATATATATACTTGTTTATATATATATATATATATATATATATATATATATATATATATATATTAAAATATCAAACACATGAAATATATGAATATCTATAGGGGGACCATGGGGGGCATGGGGCCCATGGGGCCCAAGTGCTCATGGGACCCGTGGGGCCCATAGGGCTTGCAATGTTAACTTAGCATCCTGAACATCCTACATCCATCTACTCCAGTACCAAATTTCGTGAGTGGTTTATTTAACAGATTTTGCATTAATTGGGCCTCCAAGGCATTCCAAGGCATTCCAAGGCATTCCAAGGCCAAACAAGGACAATCCAACACCGTGACCATAGATTCCAATGCAATAGACAGAACAGGGGGGCCGCGGCCTTCGGCCGCGGCCCCCCTGTGGTGTCAATCATATTGGAATCTATGGTCATGGTGTTGGATGGTCCTTGTTTGGCCTTGGAGCCCCAATTAATTCAAAATCAGTTAAATTATAAGCCACTCACGAAATTTGGTACATCCATCGACGGAACTTAAAGCTAGTTTACCAAAGATCTATCAACAAACGATGCGTTTTTCTAAGAGGCAAATTGGCGAAGCATATAAGTAATCTTTAGACGCACTTAAAATAAATAGATATGGGACAGTTAACAAAAACAGTTTCAATGGTTTTCGTTTTTAATGTTTTTAATGATTTCGAAAATAGTTTAAATGGTTATTTAAACCGGTACGGATCGATTTGGACCATGTTTCAGCTCAAATCGACGATTCTGGACCCAAATCGTGACATTTAGGTGAATTGGGCTACTGGGGGGTAAAGCCCACTCTTTCAACAAAAAACCCAAATCTATCCCGGATGCTCCCCCTCCCCCATTGCGGCACAAATATGTATTTCCTGGCAGCCCACCGAACTCCACACCATAGTTCCAAACATTTTGTGCCACCAACGCCATTCTCAAATGATAGCTGTAAGCTTCTTCACTTTAGTAAATTATCTCCTTCTCTTGGTAATTATGGTTTCCTCCTTGACTAGTCTGTATATCTGGCTCACCCGGCACTGAAACACCGAACCTATGTCTGTATATCTGGAACATTGAAAACACCGAACCTATGTCGTTCTGTGTTTTGTTTTCGAATGGTTGTATATGTTCGATTGCTTTTCTATTCCTTCATATGCTTTTAAAGGTTTACAGCAGTTTTAATGTTTTTCATTGTCTCCTAGTGGAACTCATCGTTTCAATTGTTTTCAATGATTTCTCATGTTTTCAATGTTCTTTCATTGTTTTATTTTTAGTGTTTTCAATGTCATTTCCTGTTTTTTGTGTTTGCGTTTGTAATGTTATTTCGTTATTTTCAATGATTTTCACGTAGTTTTTTGTTATTTGTGTGCCTTTCTTAGGTTTTTTAGCCTGTCCAGTGTTTTTTATTGTTTTTGTGTGTTTTAATGATGTTCAGTATTGTTGCATAATTTTTTATTTTCCTGTGTTTTTTATGTTTTTTTTTGTGTTCCCGTACCCATTTTGGCTCAAGGCCCAACTGGTCGTCTCCGGCTTCCCTGTGGGGGAAGCCGGTGCCCCGGTTGGGCCTTGGGGTGTCTACGTCCATAGCCATTTGGGCTCTAGCTCATCGACGAAGCAGTCGAACCGTTTCATGTGTGCTCTTCCTTGTCCTCTTTATTGTCGACGGCTCTGTCGGTACGATGGGAAGTGGCTGGAGAAAAAAGTCCTGGGCAGCTGTTGTCGCTCGCAGGTCTCGATGTTCAAAGTCTGGCTACAACTTCTTTGAGGGCAACTGCACATCGCCGCTTGGTGGCGAAACCAACACAAATGATGCGAATCCAGCACAATGTGAGAAGAACCCCGGTATGAAATCGTCGAAGCTTGGGTGCATCGATGGCAATCGCAGCTGTGGGCTTAGTAACAAGGTTTTTCGTAAGGGCTGCTGGGCGGACCTTGAATATGAGGAGGAGCCGGAAGCCCTCTACCAACTCTCACCGGAACCAGACCTCGAGGATGGGCCATCGTCTATTGCTCCCAAGGACCTAGATCCCTTGGTTGAGCCTGGTATTAAAAACTCCACGGACCTGGATCCCGATGGAGATAGCAAATGTGTGTCAGGCCTTTTAGTGGCAGCTGCCGTGTCTTGTGCTGATGAACCCCCTAAGCAGTCTCCATTGACACCGAATGCCACAGTATTTGTTCCTATTGATGCTACGACTGGTACGAGCTCTGAAGTGGCTTGGCTGCGAGAAATTGTGGAGTATCAAAAGCAAAGCATTGCACATCTACTTGGACAGATACATGCCCTATCGCAGTGTCTCGAACGGGATGGTGCCGAGGTGCTCAGGGCTGTCCCGGTTGCTTGTGTGGAGAGCGGAACGAATACAGAGTCTGAGAATCTGGCCAGCGATACCCCTAGCGAGAAACAACAGTAGGAAGAGGCGAATTGCAATAAAAATGAGGTCCTTTCTACGTCTGATGAGGTGTTTACCCCTGCAGGCAGCGAGACCACTTCTGACCAACAGTCACAGCAGGCAGTCTTATCCAACCTCATCCCTGGCGTGATGGCTACTGCGACTATTGGAATCATCGAGAAATGCAACATGTTTATCGACGCCAAAAATGACGAGTTGGAGAAGAGGCTCATGAACACCATTGCTCTTTTGCGGACTGCTGCAGTGCCCCAGGCGCCCAACAAAATAAAGGAAGCTGAACAAGTTACACATTCTGCGAATCGCGAGGCAAGCAGGGTACCCACCCCAGCAACCAACTCTAGTACGACACAAGTTCCAGGCAAGGCAGAGCCTTCTTGTCACAACCGTAGTGGCACCAGTCGAATGGCTCCCAAATTCGACAGATATGCGATCATCCAAGGTATGGCTACAAAGGAGCTCAACGGGCAATTGGGCTACATCACCGACAGGCTCGAGAAGCAGCGGTGGGGTGTGTTGGTGCTGTGCCGCGGCAGCAAGCTTAGCATCCACGAAAGAATCTTGATGTCCTATCGGATCGGCAGGTGCAGCAACTTGAGTTCTCCGAGCAGGATGCGAAGCTGATATACCAGACAAGGAAAGCATTCATTGACAGCCACAAAGAAGATTTCTGGGAAACGACGGGTCTAGGCAACATTGACGAGATGATGCAACATGTACTCAACGGCGATAGCGATCAAGACGACGATTTCAACGCTGATTATTTTAAGGACCGTGGTCCTTCATTCGACTCCTTTTAACTGATGCAATGCACTATAGAACAGCTGTGTCAGTGAAAAATGTTTTTGGTGTGTGTTGATGTTTTATTGTGTCTCCAATGTGTTTGATGTTTTTGCATGTTTAATGTTTTTAATGATTGTCATGTTTCAATGTTTTTTTATATTTTCAACGTTTTGTACGTTTTTAATGTTTTAAATGTGTTGCAATGTTCTTATTGTTTCTATGTTTCAAGGTTTTCAAGGTTTCAATGTTTTTAATGTGTTTTAATGTTGTTTGATGCTTTGTAGGTTTTTAATTGTTTCAATGTGCTTTATATTTTTAGTTTTTCCTTGTTTTAAGGTTTTAAGGTTTTTTGAATGTTTCGTAGTTTAAAATGTTTTTAAATGTGTCTGATGTTTTCATTATTTCAGTGTTTTCATTGTTTTTCATGTTTCAGTGTTTTTATTGTTTTTGTTGTTTTTATTGTTTTTATTGTTTTTATTGTTTGTTTATGGCTGTAGTGTTTTTAATATGTTCTAGGTTTTTTATGCTTTTAGTATTTTTATTTCCGTTTTTATGTTTCAATGTTTTAATGTTTTTTAGGTTTTTATTGTTTTTGTTGTTTTAAATGATTTGATTGTTTTTTATGCTTTAATGCTATTCAATGCGTTTTGAGGTTTCCCATGTTGTTTTTGTTATATTGTTGTTGTTTTTTTTGTATGTTTCGTGTGTTTGGGTTTTCTTTATGTTTTTATGTTTTTTTGTTTTTTTTTGTTTGCACATTGTTGCGTTTTTTTTGTGCTCTGGGCACGTTCCCCGTACCTTCCCTGTACCTTCCCCGTACCTTCCCCATACCTCTCCCCGTACCTCTGGCTAATTTTCCGTTTTTTCCCACATTATTTGTGAAAATGATGCAAACACTTTAAAAACAACAAAAACACAACAAACATTAAAAACGTTTGAAAACATTAGACAATACATAAAAATCATAAAATTTATGTAAAAACACGTAAATTCATGAAGAACATAGATTCAATGAAAAAGTTTTTGAATGAGTAAGGTGTCATGAATTTTATGAAATCAAGCGCATTTGTTGCAAAACTTCACAACATATGTGTTCGGGCATTTTTAAACACCAACATGAAAATACACACAACATCCGTTGCTTTAAACACTGATGAGTAATCTTAAGCGAAGTGCGGAGCAAAATGCACACCTACATGTCAGCGAATCGAAACACATACGCTTTTGAGTGAAATTTATGACATGTCAAACCATGGCGTTTTTCATCTCTGAATGACACACACCGGGTAGAACTTAGGGGATACAGCACATCAGAATCGTGTGTATTTGTATATATTAACTGTTAGCAAACAATACACATGCTAGAATACAAGTTGCTAGCAGGGGGTGGTCGTATTCAAGGATGTTTGTGTTAAAACTTTATTGCAGGAGCCAGCTAACATGTACAGCTACATTGCAAAAGTTGTCCGTATTTAAGACAGATTTGTTATTAATGTATTCATTGTACGTTTAAGTGAGTGTACTAATCATAAATATGACAATCATGTAAATATTTTCGAAAACAGAAGTTTGATTATACTTTGTGTGGTAGACGAAAATATGCACCCAACGAACATATTGTCTGCAATGCGATGTCATATGATGCTATCGACTTTATGATTTGCTTGTTTTCGGGCAGCAAAATGTATGGCTGCATGAATCGATCCAGACACATATTTGAGAACACTGGTTCTGGCAAAACAAATAAAATACACGAACTTGCTCACATAACACATTGAAGCCGTTCAGATGTGCCAAAATGTCCAATTGAAACAAGGCGTACATGCAATTATTGAATGTCACGCAGGGCGACCCATCATGACCCATCTTTGCAGCAATGCGTCTTTTCATGCCTATGGCACTTTTTAGCTTCAGCTGCTGGCCAGGACCTCCAGGTTCTCCGGGCCGGCAACAGTTGTCAACAGTTGTCAACAGTTGGCAACATTTGGTGATGTGAACACACGTATGCACGCACGTACGCACACATTTTGTCAAACACATGTCGGAAACACCTACCGCAAACAACAAATCCAGTCATTGAGAAATTCTGGGTTTTCCAATATGATAAAAATCCAATATACGTATTTGTCAGCTTTACTCTGTAAATCGAAATCCTGAGTTTCTCAATGATTGGATTTTCCTTGTGAGGTAGGTGTTTTCCGGCACAGGGAGGGCTTGGCCCAGGCATGTTTGCAGCATAGCCTTCCGGGGTGGGGGACCACTCGCCGAGAGCTCAAGGTGCCGTCAGGAATCGCGCCCCAAATCCAGGGAGACGGTTAAAAAAATAGTTTTCTGGCGGATGTCTGTTTTTTGCTCTCCAAAGCGCTTCTTTTAAGTGCTTCTAAAGATTATGTACCACGCCATAAACCTCCATGGGGCCCATGGGGCTCCTGGGCCCCATTGGGCCCACGCCGGCGGCTTGCCGGCCGGCGGCGGCGGGCGGCCAGCGGCCGGCGGCGAATTGGCGAATGGACAGTCTTGGAAATACGGCCTGTCCAGAAACCTTGCAACAGGCTTGCGATTGAGACTGGGATGATCAGGATGCTAAGCTAATATTAGAAGCATATAACCTAGTTTTTTTTTTCGGGACAAGTTTTAATTTTTTTGATGTTTCGTGTATTTTTACGTGTTTTCCGGTCCCGGAGCCTTCAAAAGATGTCGGGGACGTGTTTAAATGAATCTGGGGTGTTTATTGCCCCCTGGGCCCCAAAGGGCCCACGCCGGCGGGCTGCCGGCCGGCCTGCGGCGGCGGGCGGACAGCGGCCGGCGGCGAACTGCCGAATGGACAATCTTGGAAATACGGCCTGTCCAGCAACCTTGCAACAGGCTTGCGATTGAGACTGGGATGATCAGGATGCTAAGCTAATATTAGAAGAACCCCATTTAATGGAGAATATATAAGGAATATGAGGAGGAATATACTCTAATGAAATAGACAGAACAGGGGGGCGCGGCCTTCGGCCGCGCCCCCCTGTGGTGTCAATACAATTTGAATATATTCCTTCTCATATTCCCTATATATTCTCCATTAATGGGGTTTAATCTAAATGGGGTTTAATCCCCATTTTTATTAAACCCCATTAGTATTAAACCCCATTAACTACCTTCCAAATATTATTCTCCCCGAAGGGTTGGCAAGAGAACTCCCCCAAATTATGAACATCCCACAATATTGAGATCTCATAGACTGTACAATGGTTTCACCATTTCCACATGCAAATTCGATGCAACAAGCACCCCAGATGCATTTAAAAATGTCCCCGACCTGTGTTGGTGGGCCCCGGGGCCGGAAAGTAGGGTTTAGGGGCACCGCACGAAATTTAGCACATGTATTTATTTCAAGTCCGCAAGGAATGTTGGGGCTTGTTCCTTGTGCCTGCCTTGGCCATCTGCATTGTGCTCCGCTACACCTACCAGACAAGGGAGCCCATATTGGCAGTATTGCGTTGTGCATGCACCCAAGAAGGTGTGATTTGTTTGAGAACCCCTCACTTGACACCCACGGGGCTGATTTGTTTTTACTTGCTTTTTGTTTGCGTTTTCTTGAATTCCGACGTTTTCCATAAAATGGGGTGTCAAATGGGTCCCAAATGGACCAACTAGGTTTCCAGAAGGTTTACTTAGTGGTTTTGTTCATGCCGCCGGCCCTTTTAAAAACATTCTTGCATTTTCAGAGATTGGTCGTTGTATGTTACCTGTTTGGGGAGCACTTATTAGACCTTGTGGGCCAACTTTTGGTTCATTTTCGTAAACTCTTCAATTATCAAGTGTTCCAGAGATGTGTGTAAGGTCTAAGGAGTATTATTGAGTTCTAGTGAGTTCTAGTGGATCCAAGCGAGTGTTTTCTTGAATTTTGACGTTTTCCATAAAATGGGGGTCTCAAAGGGGTCCTACATGGACCAACTAGGTTTCCAGAAGGTTTATATGCGCCGTGGCTCCGTGGTGACAGAGTATGAGTCCATGGCGAGCCATCGCGAGTATGTTTACAGCAGTTGTGCTCATCTATGCGGTACACCCTTTTCGGATGTTCAGGAATTCCTAAATTCTCGGCAGAGTACCTTCAATTCCTTAATATGTAGTATATAATAGATGTTATATAACATATGGTATATAATATATGAAATAATATATATATATATATATATATATATATATATATATATATATATATATATTGAGGGCTCGATTCCTCAACTAACAATTCCTTAACATCCGAAAACGGTGTACTCTATCATCCAAAATCATCCCGGTCTTGTTCGGGGCAACTTTTCGACTTTTCCCAACCACTCTCCAAAGAGGTGGGCTCTTGTTTTGAATACATCCCGTGTTCCTCCTTGTCCTCTTCTCTCCTCCTCCTCTCCTCTCTTCCCTCCATCAATATCCATCAATATAATATCAATCGATATCAATCAATATCGTTATCAATCAATATCCATCAATATAATATCAATCAATATCAATCAATATCGTTATCAATCAACATGAATCAATATATTATCAATAGCAGTCAAGACACATCAGTCAATATCAAGCAACATCAAACAGTATCAATTGAAATCCTTACATTTGGCTCTCCAGACTGAGGTTCACTCGAAGTCATTGTTCTGCGCGTCCGTGCTGGTCGCCGCACCCATTCGTTCATTTTCTCATTCTTACATTTTGTTGTCCATATTGAGGTTCACTCGAAGTCTGGTTTCTGCGCATCCGCGCTGGTCGCCACACCCATTCGTTCATTTTCTTGTCCTCTTCTCTCCTCCCCTCCTCTCTTCCCCCCATCAATGTCCATCAATATAATATATCATTGTCAATCAATATCAATCAATATCGTTATCAATCAACATCAATCAATATAATATCAATAACAATCAAGACACATCAGTCAATATCAAATAATATCAAGCAACATCAATCAGTATCAATTGAAATCCTCACATGCGGCTCTCCATACTGAGGTTCACTCGAAGTCACTGTTCTGTGCGTCTGCGCTGGTCGCCGCACCCATTCGTTCATTTTCTTATCCTTGCATTTTGCTGTCCATATTGAGGTGCACTCGAAGTCTGGTTTCTGCGCATCCGTGCTGGTCCCCGCACCCATGCACGCCTGAATTCCTTTCTTGTGAGGAAATCCTTACATTGTGCTCTCCATACTGAGGTTCACTCCAAGACTGGTTTCTGCGCGTCCTCCCTGGTCCCCGCATGTCCCCGCACCCACACACGCCTCAATCACTTCATTTTTATACGAAAATCTGTACATTTTGCTTTCCACATTGAGGTTCACTCGAAGTCTGGTTTCTGTTCGCGCTGGTTCGCGCTGGTCCCTGCACCCACACACACCTGAATTTTCAATTTTCGGAGGAAATCCTTACATTTGGCTATCCATGCTGAGGTTCACTCCAAGTCTGGTTTCTGCGCATCCGCGCTGGTCCCGGCACCCACACACCTGAATTCTTTCACTTGAGGAAATCCTGACATTCTGCTTTCCATACTGAGGTCCACTCCAAGTCTGGTTCCTGCGTGTCCGCGCTGGTCCCCGCACCCACACGCGCCTCAATTTTTTATTTTTGCAATGAAATCCTCACATTTTGTTTCCATACTGAGGTTGACTCCAAGTCTGGTTTCTGCGCGTCCGCGCTGGCGGCTGGTCCCCACACCCACACACGCCTCAATTCCTTTATTTTTCATGAAATCCTTACATTTTGCTCTCCATACAGAGGTTCACTCCAAGTCTGGTTCCCGCGTGTCCGCGCTGGTCCCCGCACCCACACACGCCTCAATTCTTTCATTTTCCCAATGAAATCCTTACATTTTGATCCCCATACTGAGATTCACTCCACGTCTGGTTTCTCCGCGTCCGTGCTGGTCCCCGCACCCACACACGCCTCAATTCTTTTATGTTTCTGTAAGAATTCCTTACATTTTGTTCTCCATACTGAGGTTCATTCCAAGTCTGGTTTCTGCGAGTCCGCGCTGGTCCCCGCACCCACACACACCTCAACTCCTTTATTTTCTTAAGGAAAGATGCCGAAGGTGACCTCATCCGCATCGCGCCACATGCTGACGACCAACAAGCGGTGGAAGACACCCTGCAGATGGGAGCAGGCACAGTAGACTACCTTACCAAATTCCCGAAAGGTGTCTGGGCTCGCATGGACAAGTACGCAAGCGCGCCATTTATGAAGCTCTTACAGGACCACAGCAGAACCTTGCCGCGTGTTTCAAACCCATGCGTTTTCCGCGAGTACACTGTTACTAGGAAAGGTTCACCGATATCGCACCTTCGAGACATCACTTCAACCGCTTGCCGGGGAAGAGCGATGCGCGACGGCGTCCTCATCGATTGCGGCCGACAAGGTGGCACTGACAAGAAAGAAGATGATGACTGGTGGCTGGACCTGTACGTGATGCCGTCTCGAGCCACGCGATTGCAAGACCTCCTGCTGTTGCGTCCGCCCGACCTCGACTTCTTCGCGAAGGGACCCCCAAAGTCGCTGCGGAAACAACTGGCGAAGCCTGCGCGGCGAACAGAGGCCTGCAGAATGCGAGCGAAGGAAATTGCAAGTGAACTTGGGCTCGCTGCATTACTTCGTCCAGAGTAAGATTTAACTGAAGCTAGCAATGCATTGTCCAGCGCTAGATGGTAAGCCGAGCCGTTGTTTTCGTGTAGTTGTAATTTTCAGCGCATATGAACGAACGCGCGTCGTAAAAGGCAGCTTAAGTTTTGGCACACCCTTGCTTCATCCAGTCTATACCCTGCAATAAAACAGCTCGAAGTGTGCATCACATCGCATCACATCACATGGCATTACATGGCACGAATCAAGTCGCATCGCATGTAACATAATGTCAAGTCATATCAAACGACGCCCTCCGTCGTTTTCTTAAGCAAATCCTTAAATTGTGCTTTCCATACGGAGGCGCACTTGAAGTCCATTTTCTACGATCCCATGCAGGCCGTCACACCACACCACACCACACCTGAAATCCACACATTGCTGTCTGATCCATCATTGGCTGTACAAACTTATAGACTCTAACATCCCCTTCCAACCTGGCACACTGTGCCTTCCTGATTCAAAAGATATTTGCATAAACTAACGGGGCTCCAATGAAGATTTCTTCCATGCATAGTACTCCAGTGTGGTGGGCCACTTCGTAAGTGTAATTTTTACAAGGTTCCAAATATGAATTCGGACATGGAATTGAATGCCACGGACGTTACAGACACAAAAAAAAAACGGCGAATTCGACGTCTCCGTGAGCCGAATCCAATGGAAGACGTTCCGGACCAGGATTCGGCCCAAAATCATTCATTTGTTTTTGGTTTGCTTATCCGAGCAATCCTGGGACAATAGGGTGTGTCTCTGCATTTTAGGGGGTACTCTATCACCCTAAACCATGTCAAACCATATTATGTTTTTCCCACAGGGGAGTCAGGTCAATTCAGTGGTTGAAGTCATGCACATTGAAATTCGGGATGGATTTATGAACAACATATGACACTGACCAGAAAAGTTCTTATGGGAAGCAATAATAATAGGGCTTGTATTTACGGAGGCAACCAAAATTGGTTTCGCAGGCCCGAGTGAGTGCCCAATGGGCAAATGGATCCCAGAGGCCCATTGGGCCGGCCGCCCGCGGTGGGCCTGCCGGCCGGTAGACGGCATTTTTTTTAGTTTACGGAGGCAAGTCGACTTAAACGGACATTTGCCAGATGAAAAGCAGATGACATCATATAAACAAAAACACATGAAACTTATTGAAGACGCCTACGGTGTACCATCGCCGCACCCCCAAATAACATTTCAAAGACCCATTGCGAAACACGGGCACAACTCTTTTATGTTTTATATAGTTGTTCAAGGACAAAAGATGCATGCAAGCCTCATTTGGGTGTCTTTTGAAACTGGTGCGGGAAACGTGTCGAAAATGGTAGTCGACCTTGGATCCAATTTGGTGCCCTGTTGGAGCCGAAATGCGCATCGGAACCCCTTCCAAAATCTGTTGAATTCGAGTGTGTCCCCGAAATGGCGCGGAGCCCGATTTGAATGTCAAAAGTGGTACCCCAAAGGCGCCATTTGCTGCCTTTTGTAACGCTTTTTCAAAGATTGTAGCGCAAAGGAAGTCTCGCAGAATACTTCGATATTTATTGTGTAGATTGATGATTGCCCCCCCCCCCTAGCAGCCAAAATGCACGCACTTTCGCATTCCAACGCACCTGAAAACAGCAAGGAACAAATTAAATTTGTCTAACGATTTTTATGGTTTTATGCATTTCCGGGGCACGGTTTGGGTTTTTTTTGCAATGATTTTGCTGTTTTTGAAGGTCTCTGAATTTTGTTGCAACTTTGATGGATTTTTGTCGGGGGAATCGGCGACAGAGGCGGTCACCCTGGAACATGCACTTATGCAGAAGTAGCAGAAAATTTCATCACGCACTGCTCCCCAGTGGGGGTGGGGGCGAATTTAGAGGCTTCGCTCATGCCGCTGACCCCTGGAAAATTGTTTGTGGATTTTCATAGCTTCATTGTTGTGTGTTTCTTGCTCGGGGAACATTGTTTAGGCCTTGTGGGGTGACTTTGGTTTCATTTTGGTAACCTTGGGCTTCATTTGTAACGAACGGTGGGTTTGGGGTCTCAGTGGACGACAATGGCACGCCAAAGTGGCTTCCCCGCAGATTTCACAACCCCCCCGGGGTCTCGTCGAGGCTCCCAATTTGCTCTAAAAAGTATTCGGAATGGCATTCGGAGGAACAATGCACAGATTGGAACGGTGTTTTGAAGCAGGCCGTGCTAAGAAGAGTTTCGCACGCCCAGGGACAGAATCCCGACAACGGGCGCTCGGGAGAGAGGCAAATTTCCCGAAACCCAGACACAGAAGCAAATACGTCATATCAGCCACAATTGCATGCCGCCTGGACGGCGTTTTGGAGTCATGGCCGTGCAAATGGCCGGTCATTGGTGTTTGCATTGCATTTTTGGATACAGCTAAAATTCTAAAGTGACACGGTAACAAGAAACGACAGGAGGGGGGGGGGGGTCTAAACAGCAGCTTCAGATCCCCCGAGGGAGGAAAAAGAAAGGGAAAGCAGAACATACATCCCACACGCCTGTTGCCCCCAGAGGGGTCGGCATAATGTTGTGACAAACCTATTAAATTTGGTTCCATGTGCCAAATTTGGTGCGAGCCTTAAATCCAGAGAAATCTACAACTTTGACAAAAATGATTATCAGAATTGGTATTCTGGTGGGCAAG
>Ga0099797_100524_pt1 | contig 24605 bp, 9 predicted proteins | sample Uncmet_Sort48C_1_FD_89871 | JGI IMG/M metagenome (GOLD analysis project Ga0099797, IMG submission 89871) | Marine eukaryotic communities from CALCOFI LINE 67, Pacific Ocean - C012_Sort48C_1 | ecosystem: Environmental > Aquatic > Marine > Oceanic | place: Pacific Ocean: Monterey Bay | collected...
CTCGGAAGGGAGAGTGGTGAGTAAGCAGGAGCAGGAGGATCGATCGTTTTACAAATCCTTCATAGTTAGTATTATTCTATATTTTTTATCTATACGACTAGTCAGTTTATTTCATTTTAAATTAAAACCTATTACACTTTAGTATAATACTGAGTTGTTGTTCTACCTCCTCGTATTTATTTTTATTTTTATATATTTTTTTTGTAACTGAATTTTCTATATTTAATATATTGAAAGATTTTAAGTTATTTATGGTAGAAGAGAGACTAGCCTGTGTTCTGTGTTCTGTGTTATGAACGAACGTTGTGATGAGAGAAGACTTTTATTTATTATTGTTTGTTGCCATATTTATATTCCTCCTCGTATTTATTATATATTATACCGTATTTTATATATATTGTTAATGAGGATGAGTATTATAGTATATACAACTTCTGTACATTTTTTATACCAGGGCTGTCATTTTCTTCTCCATCCGTTTCTTCTCATTTTTATTTGTTTGCCTATGTCTTTCTTATTTTACACCACGATTGATTTTTGTTTGTTTGTTTGATACAGTTGGAATTCGAGACGTTTGGTATTGTTCGCGTGAAACCATGGCATCAAGAAAAGTGGTTCCAGAGGTTCCAGACCGAATAGGTAGGGGTACTGCTAAAGAGGAAACGCGGAGCGACAACTTTGGTATTCCACGCAAGGCCAAAAAAGCGTGGAAACCTGAAGCTACGGACAAGATGAGCCTACGCCAGAATTCGGAACCTGCACTCTCCAAGACGAAGAAGAAGATATCTTTCAAAAATAAGGTGAAAGGAGCCTTTAATAGAGCTAAATCGCATTCACCAATTAGGCATCGGTTTCATACTCACCGATTGTCCATTAGAGCAGCCGACGACGCGGTTAGCTTGCAGTCGTTTTACCAAACGAAGCTACTTAGGATGTGGGAAGAACACCGAAGTGTTAAATCAAATATGGTTTTCATCCCGAATCAAAAACACAATCTCATTATGTCGTGGCTATTTGGCCTTACGATGGTTTTCACTTTCGTTTCAGTACCATCTTATGCTGCTTTTTTCTTAAAAACTGAATCGAACTACTCCGAGCATTTGCAGCAAGAAGATGGGGGATTATCAACATTTCTCTATACCCTGTTGAATATTTGCGACTGGATTGCACTGGTTGATCTTGTGCTTCAGTTTTTTCTTGCGTATCACGATGACTCTAGCGGTATCTTGGTAATTGATCACAAGAAAATTGTTCAGCACGTTATGGGTAGAGCATTGACATACATGCAGTTCGTATCCATAATACCCATAGAATTGTTAATTGATGGGATGAGCCAGGGATGGATTAAAACAGTAAGTTTTCACCATTATTCTCGTTTTTCTACACCGTGCCTAACATCATTTGCACATTTAACAGGTCATTTGCGGAAGGCGATTTTTGCGCGCCCCAAGATTAATGGTATTTATTTCAAAAGTGGACGTTCACTACATTGAATCAAACCATTGGCCAGCAGGCAAGCTTTTATTGTACCTTGTATTCCTGGTCCATCTTTTGGCCTGCATGACATACATTATTCGAGATGTTGAAGGAACCCTTGAGTACGATGCAGTTTTAGGAGACAGACATCCTTCTGACAACAGCATGTACGCGATTGTAATGTACGATGCCCTTCTTACAATTTTGGGGGAAAAGCTTGACGTAAGTGCATTTGCAACACAATTTTTTCTTTCCATCGTTATCTAACGCATCAAACCTTTTGTTTCTGAAAAAAAAAAAAGAATGTGAACACAAAAGCTGAAAGGGTCTTCTTTACCCTGGCCATGCTCCTAGGATCTCTTTTGAATGCGATACTTTTTGGTCAAGTTGCATTAGCAGTTACCAGTTTTCAGCGCTCCGCCCTTCGCTACCAAGAAAAGATGGCGTTTGTTTACGAGCAAATGAAGGCGCTGGGTTTACCGCATGACGTTCAAAAACGTGTCTTCCACTTCTACGATTTCATGTGGAGAAGGAATCAGTGTTTAGACCAAGATCTGTTCCTATCGGAAGTGTCGTCAACCCTGCGGTCAGAAATTAACCTCTATCGGCACAGAGAGCTCGTTCACAATGTAAGCTTCTTACGGGTCATTCCAGAGCCTGCATGCGTTGTTAAATTGTGCAGTTTCTTAAAAGCGGCGTTCTATTTGCCGGGCGATTTTGTTGTGAAAGAAAACGACTACGGAGAAGAAATGTACATGATCGCATCAGGTGGGGCCGAAGTCTTGGTGAACGGCAAGAGTGTAAGGACCTTCTCGAAGAATGCATTCTTTGGAGAAATGGCACTACTTTCCGAGAAACAGTTAAGGCGCACGGCAACAATCCGAGCCGTGGCATACTCTGAGTTTGTCTCCTTGTCCAAGCAATCCTTCGTCCAATTGATGAAAGAGTACCCCACTTCCAAAGAAAAGGTTTACGAAGCCATAAACAAACAGATGGGAACCTATAAAATGTCAACGAAATGACGAGTACGCGTACGCTTATAAATATAGTGTTGTTGGACCTGATTAATTTTATTGAAAAAGTACCATAGATTAAAAGTTGTAACGCGCTGGCGAGAGTAAAGAAGATGTTCCCCCTCTGATGCACTCTGGCAATCAGTCACTTATCCAGGGCTATGATCATGTTCTTAAACTCCACAAAACCTATTTGACCATCGCCATCGACATCCGCTTCAGTTATTATGTTTTCAATCTCTTCATCGCTCAATTCCTCGTCCAGATTCATCATTACGTGCCTCAATTCAGCGGCAGTAATGTATCCACTACCATCGTTATCGAACACCTTAAAGACATCAATTATATCATATTCTTCGTCGTTTTCGCTCATTCGACTTTGCATTAGGTCTACAAATTCGTCGAAGTCGACACTACCACCACCATCCTGGTCAACCTCTGCGATAATTTCCACCAACTCTTCGTCGGACACCTTTTGCCCCAATGTCGCTAAAACTGTTCCTAATTCATCGGTAGACACCTCCCCACTACCGTCCATGTCAAACAAGGCGAACGCTTGCTTCAGTTCCTGGATTTGTTCATCCGTGAACTTCATAACCTCCTCTTTGTCACCCATTATTTATATTGAGCAAGAGGGTACACAAGAACAAAATGACAAACCGAGTACAAAGTTAACTCTTTAATGCAATTCAATTGAAATTCAAAGAGAATGAAACACATTTCCTCAAAGGGAGAAGAAATCGTCATCCATCTTCTCTCTCACTTCCTACTTGAAACCATTCATAACTAACCAATATAAATCGATTGATTGATTGACATGCACTCATTTTGATTATTCATCATTACAAATACAAATTATTATAAAAAAAGAAAGAAATACTTATTTTTTTAATGGTGTGTTTATTTATATTTATTTATTACTTCTCTTGTTGTGTGTTTTTCTTTTTCTCAACGGTATTTTTTTACATCATCATATCATCAAATAGAACTCTAAATAAAGAGAAAATATATAGAAGCTATATTAGCTAATTCGTATATTTACTAAGAAAATAAAAAATATATCTAAACTATTTAAACCCTAATCATAACAATATCATAATCTCAATCCACAAACAACAACCGACGACCCCCCACCTCCGTCGACCGAACGATGAAGAGACAACGAGAAGAAACTACTTTAGAAACTTTTTTAATAATAATTGACGATCTTCTATCTATCCCCCCCAAAAGAAATTAAAATAGTTTCAACAATCGACTGTACAAAACTGTATTCGATTATGTTTGACCTAGCGTTCAAGCCAGAGATAGAAATTACAATCCAAAGTTGTATTTTTCTTTCAAGAGCATGCTGTAACCATGGCAGAAGAAAACAAGGAGAAAAATGGTAGCATGACTTTCGCACTTTTTCACACGCCGTTTGCAGTAACTCCCACAGAACAAGGTCTCAAGAGGTTTCAGGACCAAGTTAGAGCTGAAACCGTAGTCGTGCCATCTAATTCTATAGATTTCAATGTACAGTATGGGTTGAATATCAGTAAAAACGATTCTAACAGTAGGTTGTTAATGGGTTCTATCATAAGCGAGGACCCCCCGCCTGCGGACACACGCGGAAACGGGAGCACTAGAGCCCGGTTTGCAGTTTTGCGAAAACACAAGAAGATTGTGCGTGTAAATCGATTCATTGACGTTAGGAAAAATATGGCCCCATTTGTGTTCCAAGACTTAAAGAGTAGCCAGCCGTCGTCAGTGCACGCAGGCACTAATGTAACAACCGAACAGGACAAAGTGTCGCCTGCTGCTGATCCGGTAGCAAAAGACGTAGTTCCATTGTTCTGGGGCTTTACGCACAAGCCACGTCCGTATTATTTTAAAAACCCCGCAAAGTCTAGAAGTTCTTCAGTGTTTTCAAATTTGGGTAGCGCGACGATGGTTATGTACAAAAAGGGACAAAAGGACTTCCCAACTGGCATCACCTTCACAGAGCAACAGAAGAACCGTCTGGCATTGCACACGGAAGATGTTGCTATCATGAAACGCTGCATAGATGAGAAAAAGATGTTGAGAAAGACCGATTGGATCGATGGCTGCCCCAACTTAAAAGCACAAGACACCAGGATATTTCTTTTGATGGCATCGTCGCTTGCATATTACTTTCAATCCGGCCCATTTATACGCACTTGGGTCGTCTACGGATATAACCCGACCCTTCTTAAAACAAGGGAATACACGTCGCTGCAACAAGGCGTAAACATGAAGATTACCGCGGAGCACTTTGGAATGTATAGATGGGGGAACCTTTCAGACATATTTGACCGCGGCGTGAAGTGCCACAAAACGTTAGTGAAGGGGTTCTCGTTTATGTCGATAGAAACGTTGGCACATTCTTGCCCCGATTTGCAGGAGTTTCTGAACACCGTTACTCTCCTTGATATATTTCATGAAGAGGGCCGTGGGTGGTACAAAAAGAAAGACTTCGATAAAATTAAAGCGATATCCATAGATCATTGCGTACGCCTACTTCGAGAAGCATTGAAACCCGGAGAATTAACACTGGCGCTGTCAACGTACAAAAGGGAACGAAAGCTTTCCGATCGCGCGGCCATTCGCAATCGTCAGCTCGTTGCAAACAGTGACGCTTCCAGAAAACGGAAGAAAAGAGCCCCTGTACAAAAAGCAAAACGAGAACGCAGGCCGCCGAAACAGAAGGTTGAGGAAACACCAGCTGTACCTGAGAGTGTTGCTACACCATTTCGAGATATGCTGGAGACAGTCGATGAGTTCGACTTTTCAATGTAAGTAAGTAAAATCGCAATCAGCCCACTGTTCCTAGCCCTTAATATGATGTTAAAAAGTACCGCGCAAAGCAAAAGTAAAATTAAGTGTATAAGAGTACGGAAAAGTGTTTCACCAAACTTACCAAGCAAGAGGAATTGAATATATTCGAATGTAGGTGGATATTTTATACAGGCAATAATAAAAACATTTATTAGTATGGTAGTATACCATTATACTATGGTTCTATTATTTTTTCAACGCGAGAGTTGGGACAAGAGCTAGGACCCAGGACGCAAGTATCTTTGGCGCGGAATTGAAAAATGGTAAACAACTGTGTGCTAACTAATTTCAAACGTAGAAATCTTTAATGAAAAAAGGATAATTTTTACTATTCTATACCGCCAAATGTCTTTTTAGATTACACAAAATTGGGCCCCTAAGACTCATTTTTTCAGACCCATCGAACTAAGTGATTGTGTGGCTGGTGTTTGGTACAAACCGTCCATTTCACATAAAATTGTCCCTTGGAACCACATTTCTAAGTCATTAGAGGACCAACAATTTATAAGCATTCGTTGAGGGCCGGACACCGAGAGCGGAATGATTGCGTGATCTAAACTTGTGTAATTAGACCTTCTCCTGGTTCTCTTTTCTCATTTTCTGCGGGAATGCTTCCATACTTTGAAATTCGAGTCGGATTTTTATTCGCGCAAAGGACACTGACCACTTTATAGAACAGGTGACTACAATCAATCGCATTTTACTTCAAGAGAAACAACGATATGGTCTTGTTTTTATTTTGTGTTGTTGTAAGTTTTTTTAGGAAATATATTTATAATATCGAAGAGAAGAAATATTATTTTATTATTATATGCTGTGTTTAAATAAAATGATAATTATAAATAACAGCCAATTTTCTTGTTTTAATTATAAAAACAAAACAAAATGCAAGCGAAGAATTGTTGTTGGGTATGACTTTTGCCTCCGGCCGTTTCGAGCACTACATCTCAACAATATTTAGGTCATCGTTCCCTTCACGAGATTTATGCATTTCTCGTCTTAGCACGCCCAACATGGTGGCCAGCTCGGCAATACCATGGTGCCGTTTTTGAGTATCCGCCAAAGCTTGAAAGACCCCCGCTTCAATGGCTTCGGCATAGACATCGGGCAAAAAGGTCATTTTCTTGTCAGAAGTATCTTCGTCGGCTGCGGAAGCACTGAACAGAGTTTCAAACACAAGCATAAAGCCCATCGTGTTCAGTTCAACCTTTTTTCGATTTATACGCAAACAATCCAAAACGATTTGGAACAAGTTATTGCGAGCAAAATATTCTTTGTTTTCGTTCGAAGAATTTTGCGCTTCGTACAGGCAGTACAAACAATTGAAAGGCAGCTTGTTGTCTGCGGAAAGGTTATTTTCTAGCAGCGACATAACTGCAGCCAGGACCCCGTCTATTCGTGCGGCATCTTTCACACTTGGAACTGCAAGAAGAGACCCCAACAGCAGGATGATTTCACTCAGAACTACCAGGGAATCAGAGTCATCTGGTCCCACAGTATCGTTGTCATCACTGTCGGCACCTGCAAAATTGGACGGTGCACGAAGCGACATTTCCGTCTTAAACTCAAAGGTGTGATAGATCCGACGCCTGGACAAAGCCGACGATTCCGATATGGCCCGTAAAATTTTGAGCACATCCAGGACTAACGTTTTCTCGTCGGGGAACCGCCTCATGCAATTCAGCAGAATTGCTATTCCACCGCGCTCAGCGACACGTGACGCCTTGTCACGCTTCTCTACTAGAAACCGAAGAGACGCGATTCCCCGCTGTTGAATCAACAGGTTTTTCGGCGACAGCACCATGTTTCGAAGGTTGAAAGACACGCCTGCTTTGTACGTCATTTTTGCGGCGACTCCTACTCGTTGATAGTAGAGGTAGGCAACAAAGCCGACGTCCACGACTAAAACCAAGGACCCCACAGTCTTTTGCCCAATGAGGTACAGTACGATTCCAAAGAACAACCCAGGAAAAAAAATCGACCCAACGGACGAGGAAAAACTTTGTTCTGGCATACCTTCTGCAGGAGCATCTTCATTCGTATCATTCGTACCCATAGCTAACTGGTGAGAATGGAATTATCTTTGTTGGCAATTGCTTCGTTTTCTTTCACGGCGGTAACTCTGTACTTTTATTTCTTTTCTGTATCAATAGCACACAAATAACTAAATCGTTAATGCTTTTGTCCCACTGGTCATTCAATTAAAATAATGTCAAAAAACATTAACGGATGCACTGTAGTTGTTTAAAAATACCCATACACCGTGTATTATACCGTACTACAATTTGAAATTATTATTTTTAAACCTTCGAAGTTATAGAGTTCGTTCTTCTCTTGCTTCTTCTCTTCGAAAAATGGTCGGTCGTCGTCGCATCAACAACACACCGCGGTTGTTTTATCATCTACATTGTATTACGGTACCATTAGGTACCGTGTTGTGCCGAACCGTTTTTTTTTTTTTTAAATAATATAATACAGTATTATAATGTAATAAAACTAAACAACTTCATCACACTTTCTGTTCCGTATCCGTACCGGTACCGGTAGTTGTGTTGTCGTCGGTGGGAGAGAAGAACACCACTGAAAAATAAATACAACATACAACATATTAATACAACATACAACAAAAAAATAATAAATCTTTTTTTGTTTCTTTTTTTTGTTTGTCGATTTTTTTTGGATTTTTTTTTTAAATGTGCTTTTATTTTTATTAGAATATATACGAAGTAGGATTTTATAACTTCAAGTGATAATAAGGGTATGTGATGACTTTTTTTTTTTTAAATTTTGGGTTGACTGAAATAATAATCTATAATTAAGGACGTTATTATTATTAAATTATAAAGTATACATAATAATATATATACAAAACTTATATTTATTATATCATATTTAAAACTGTGTTCATAAACCTTATTATGTTTTTATTTTAAATACGAAAAATTGGAACCCAAAGTAATAACATTAACACACAGTACGTACCGATAAAACAGCAGCAGAGAAAGAGAATAAAAAACTGCCTGCTGCAACTATTATAGGGACGCGGTGCTTGTGAACAGGGTGCTCGTGAAAAGTGTGTTTACTATTACACTAGAGGACAAAATGGGTTTGGCTCAAATTTATGGACGGCTATTTCCAAGTGTATTTAAAAGCAGAAGTAGAAAAAAGGTTGACTGATAGATTTAGATTTTAAAGCACTCTGTTACGTAAAGGTACAGAGCGCACAGAATACACTTCAAAAACGACTGGGTTTGAGCTCGCTGGGTTGTTGGCGAGTCCAGAGCGTATGGCACAGTGGTGAAGCTTTTAGGCAAGGCGATGGGGAACGTGTGCTGTGGAACTAGAGATGAAGAAATGGAAAGCATACAACAACGTGCAGCTGCGGACGGCGTCGAGTTTTTCTCTGAATACGCAGAACCGAGTGCTTCCAGCGAAGTGAAATTAGAAGTAGAAAAGTTCGTAGAAATAGATGCCCTTAAAAAGGAAATAGAGACCAAGCTAGTGGGGGAGAAGCGAAAACACCCACACAAAGTGGAGAACCTATACCGATTAGGACTCTTTTTGGCCATCATAAGGGAGGATTTTACCAGAGCAAAGCTGGAACTGAAGAATTGCGAGCGGCAATACAGAGAACAGGGGACCGTCTCGGCGAACCTTTATCTAGCGATGGCACTGCTTCACTGGTTGTTAGGAAAACCGAAGGAAGAGCGCCACGACAGGGCAAAAGTCTGGTGCGATAAGGCTTTGGAGGTGTACAAAGACACGGACTGCGACTACGGCATTTTGGGAGACTATGCACTCTTCTGCGAGTCAGATAGAACACCAGGCGGCGTTGAAGAAGCAATACTATACTACAAAAAGGCCTTGAAACACCCTTCTAAGAAGACCTTCCCAGTGCTTCTTTGCAATTATGCAACATGTTTGTACCAAACGCCGCCGCACTGTTTTGATTTAGCCGAAAAACACTTCAGGGACGCTTTGAGAATCGTGACGCACGATAAATTTTGGGCCAAGAACCACCGAGGTGTGTTTGTACAGCATTCCTATAACATTTTTGTTGCGGCATACGCCATCAAAATCACTACCACGGCAGTGCATGGTGATATAGAATGGGAAAACACTTTCCGAGGAATCCTTGAAGAATCGGGCATTAACAATGTCAAAGAGTTCTTCCCGTTTGATATATCGGTTCGTCCATTGTCGTTGGTCGTGTACGAGGATTTCCACTTGTGTTCCCCATTGGCAGAACATCCAGAGGAATTCGCTCTGGTCCAAGAAATATGTGATGCTATGAAGCTTCACTGTTCCAAGCACGGGGATGATTTTCGATCCCATTGGCGATATGGAATGCTGTTGTGGCATTGCATGAATGATTTTACGGCAGCAGAAAAAGAATTTCGTATTATGGTAAATTGTACAGCACCATCCGAGCCTACCTGTGAAGCATTCATAGACTGTGCTCTTTTTTTCCAAGCCCTAGCTTTGGGAGAGCCTGGCCACAATACAGGAGCCGTAAAGCGCAATAAAGAGGCCATCTCCATGGCGGAAAAGACGTTTATGAGGGCGTTAAATACACCCAACGGACACAATAACGGTCTTTGTCTGGCGCGCGTGAGTCTGTTTTATTACCATGAAAAGATAGATCGTGTGAAGGCTGCACAATACCAGGCAAATGCGGTTCATGCCGATCCGAGCATGGCAGAGTTTCTAGCGAAACGAAGAGCACAAGACCAGGATGATTTCATGGAATAAAGACTTTAAAACACATTACTATATATAATTTGTTTTTAATAAAAACAAGAAAATTGGCTGTTATTTAAGTCTAAGTAATTAAAATTAATGTACTGCGAACTGAAATCTAGATTTAGACATTCTAGATTTACATTCCTTCATGAACTGCGAACATGTCTTTGCTCTTTTGGTTTTACTAATCGATATACCCTTGTCACTTAGTCTTGACTATCATTCTCAGATGTACTCCATTTATGATCTGAATCAGTAGATGGATTAGCAGTGCTTCCACATGACCCATAATCAACTTCCTCATCCGGTGTCCCACTCATAGATGACTCATTCCTTGTGTGATTTTCAAAGCAGCGGCGTAATTGTTTTAGAGGTGCTCGTTGTCTGCCATGTAAATCGGTTAAGGGATTGTCATTTGTGAGTTGGGATGTTGGGGGAGGTTTGTTTGTGTCATTTTCGGTCGGCGGTGCGGTGGGTGTGGTTCGTTGGAGTGCCAGTTGGAATCTCGTCCTGCGGTATACACCAATGCTCGGGTTCCCATCTTCTGATTATTTAAAAAATAAAAACAAGAAATGTTTTTGTTTTTAATTTATTTTTTAATTACTTATATTATAACAGCCAATTTTCTTGATTTAAAAAATATTATATAATATTTTGGATTGGTCTTTAAAACGCACGCACTCTCACTTCTTTAAGCTTATTTAAACGCCCCCCTCTGAAAAATATGTATGGACACAGCCACTCCGACCCCCAAGCTCTTTAACGAAAAAATCTTCTAAAGGTGCTGCTCAAGGAGTTGCTGTTCGAATCTGAGCCGTATATGAACTGCGGTCTCATCGACGCCAGTGCAAGGGTCGCAACCCCGGCAGTAGCACCAAGGACAATCAAATTAGTCACTCTATCCAATATTTTATCTTGCTGCTTGCCACGAGCGATGGCATCATCGTATGGGATTCTTGTAAATGCAACCATTTTATACAGCGGTACCCAAGACTTCGGAAACAGCCAATTGATGAAGCCTTCGATCTTTTTACGGATCAAAAACATTTTTGAGCCGGTGTGGTGCCTCATTTCCAAATAGTTGTTCAAGCTTAACTCGGCAATTGCTTCACCCGTCGGTTGGCGCGATTTGGCAAACGCTACCACCGCCTTCGACAGGTCGTTGTTTGTCGTATCCAAGGCCTCTGAAAATGCCAACACATCCTCCATCCCTGCATTCATCCCTTGGCCGTAAAAGGGGACGATTGCATGCGCCGCATCTCCCATGATCAGCATTTTGTCTTTGTAGTTCCAGGGAGATGCTTTTGCTTGCACCAGCTGGCAGCTAGGGTTCCGGCGGAAATCTTTGAGATAATTTGGCATGATCGACATTACGTCAGGAAAATATTTCTTGAAATAAGCTTCCACGTCCTTGTCGGACCCTTCCTCAACATCTAGCAACCCGGGGTTCACTTCACCCGTCTCTTTATTTGTCGTGCTGCGGAACGGGGCAAAGATGGTGCACGTGAAACTTTTATCTGGGTTTGGCAATGCGATCATCATGAATTCACCACGGGGCCAAATGTGCAGCGCTTCCGTGTCGCGCATGGCAAAGTCCCCGCTCGCGGTCGGTGGAATGCACAGCTCCTTGTAGCCGTGTTTAATGTACTCACGGTGGAAGTCCATGGGCATCAAACGTAGCATGGCTTCTCTGGTCGAACTGTATGCACCATCGCAGCCCAAGATCAGGGTTGGTTTCACCTGTACACTGCCTGGGTTGTAATCATTGTACGTGCACGGCCGGCTGCGCCCAGCATTGGCCATCACGCGCGTGGAATTTTCAAAGTGGGCGACGCCTGCCCGGTCTACGTGCGTTAGTTTGTGCTCAAAGCAGATTTGACACTTCGGGTGTTTGGACGCTTCGGCTATCAGCAGGTTGTTCAAGCGCTCCCGGGACACAGAATTAATGAAGTTGCTATCATCAATTTCGTCGTACGGTTGCCAAGAATCTGCTTCTGAATCGGCGTCATTTGTGGAGTGGATGGCACGGCACCTCATTGGCACGGTGAAGTTCATGACCTTCTCGAGCAAGCCAACCTTTTTCAAGGCGGACTGCCCACGGAACGACAGCGCCAGGTTAATTGAGCGTTTGATCGCATCTTTGTGTTGGTCCTCTGGCCTTTTAGTCAGGTCTTCCTCCCCACTAATTTGTTCTGGCGAACGCCAGTCGGCCCGCCCTTCGTACAGACGTACGCTGTAACCATACTTTGGCAACAGCACAGCTGCCAAGGAGCCAACTAAGCCTCCACCAATAATGACGACCCCGTCGAATTCTTCCACGTTTGCCATCGTTTTCAAACGCTTGCGTGAATTAAAACTTTAGACGAGAAAACAAATTAATTTTTTTAATTTAGCTCGTGTATGTATTCATTACACCTGTCGCGGTACGCATAAACTGTACGAAAATTCGCTGGTGTTGAATTGTTTCTTACGATGTGGGTTGACACTTCCTTTACACTTAATGTACGATACGGCCATTCTAATCCACCCATCAAGACTACTACTAATAATAAAAAAGAGAATTTTCTTTAAAAAAAATAATAATAATATACTATTATATTTAATGTTAATAACACCCAGCAGCACCGAGCAATCGAAGATCGAAGAACAAAAACAAAGCAACAATTAGGAATAGCAAAGAGGGATACCGTATACATAATGTAATAGAATAGGATGGACGGATAATACTTCTTCTTCTTTCTCTATTATTATAAAATAAAAAAATAAATCAAAGCAAGCAACAACCAACAAAAACAAAAAACAAGAAAAACAAAAACAAAAACAAAAACAAAAATGGAAGAAAGTGAAAGTGAGAATATAAAGGAATTGTTTTGATAGGTATTTTTATTTGGCTTTAAGTACAAATATAATGTTTCTAACGAGTCGTATATGAAATACGTAGAGAGCTGAGAGAAGAAGAAGAAATGTGATTATTGATTGATTGAAGAAGAAAGGTTTTTAGATGAGTGAGTTTTTGTTTTGTGTTTTGTGTTGTTGTCGATTGTAGTTGGTGAGATTGTGAGTATTTATTATACGTATTTTAATATTTAAATTATAATTGTATTATTTGATTGTTTTTTTTCATTTGTATTAATAGCTAGTAGTTGGTTGTTGATTGAAGGAGGAAGAAGAAGAAGAAGAAGAAAATAAAAAAATATATATTATTTATTATTGTACACTTTTTTTGGTTCATAGTAATTATAATAGAGTGTCTATTTTTTTATATTGGTTGTGTTGGATTATTATATATTATATATTATTAGTTGGATAATTTTATACGTACTGTATACATTTATGAATTTAAATGAAGTTTAAATGACGACCTTTTAAACATAGAAAATGATCACGAAAGTCATTTCAAAATGTACATCATTTAAAAAAAAGAGTTGTACGAATAGCGGCCACAATGAATGAAAGTGTAAAACATGCGTTGTCTATCGTTACAAAATCGCAGCTACGGTTTGTGTCTTTGGTGAATACCAATATTCGCTGCTCTTCGGTCTCCGAAACGGTGCAGGGTGTATCGGATGCTGGGGAGGAGCATTCATCAGTTCACCCAGTATATGCTGAGCTGCAGAAGCTGTACTATATCTGCCTCGGGAAGCATTCTTTTTTTATTTTGGCTAGAAACATGGAGTCGAACGAAGAAAACGATGGGTTTTTACTTAAATTGCCGTACAACATACTGGATGGGATCGATGTCATGCCCGAGAATGTAGACTCAGAGCTCTTTGTCGTAAAATTAGCCTCAAAACCAGAAAACGCCCACTGGTGCCCGAGCCACATTTACTTTCGGTCCCCGGCGAGGAAATTTTTAGTCGGGCAAATACAAATCTGCTGGAAGACAGATTACATGTTCCAGCATTTAAAAGTGGGGATATTTAAGCTGTCCGTCTGCAACGAGAACCTGCTGCAGCGAATGGTCGACGGGATGGCACACGTGTACTCGGAAGACAGGTTGCCAGATCAGTGGTCCCCTGCGAAAAACGGCATCGCGGATTCAAACTTAAATGGAGGAAGCACGAGCTTCGTATCTCCCCACCCTAGCATGAGCCTGCTTAAAGTAAAGAGCTACGAGTTTTACGCCAACAAAGACTTTTCTGCTGAATCAAAACGAAACGAAAAACAAATATTTTTTCGCAACCGTGGAAAAAAATCAAACAATTTTCAAGGGGAGTATTTCTGGGTGAGAGCGTTGCCCCCCGTGGAAATGTCCGCCCCTCGCGCACCAGGGGAAGAGACCATCCAAAGCGTTGCGGACGGGGTTCTGAAATCAACCATCAACCCATACGTTCGAGATTATCGTATTATCGGCACTCCTGCATCATGCATCAAACATGGCAACCCCTGCGGGGACATTGCTTCGTGGACATCGTGGATGGTGCGGATTCGAACTCTGGGCAGCAAAACGACTACGCTTGCAAACACGGGGAATCGTAGAGACCGCTTGGAAAATAAAACGCAGTACCAGAGCAACAGCGAAATGTTTACATCAATGGCAAGACGCGACATTACCATCATTGTATGCAGACGGGCATTCATACCACCAACCATGGATACTGCGCAAGACATACTGATTGTTTTTTTCGGCGAGGTAGACAAATACGGATCGAAGTCTGCCGTTACTATCCCCCAAAGCATACTCGATACGTTAACACCGACAATACGCGGTTTTGAATGCGACGAAATAGTTGTCCAGACAAAAGCAGACGCACTTTTGCTGTCTGAAGAGGACTACAGTTGGTTCTTGTCGCGCCTGCGAATCAAGCCAAAAGCTTGGACTAGAGGATTGGAATTTTCCAAATCGTTAATATTTATGCTGGAGCGCGCAGGGCTGACCGGGCTCTTGAGTCATCCGAGCGCCGTCATGCTGTTTCAGAACATAACATTACGTGATGATCAAGAAGACCCTTTCGAATTTGCTAAGTATTTGGAAAAAGAAGCAACAGGGTTGCCAGATACAGCCCCGCCCGAGATATTTGAAGAATGGAAACGGAGGGTTTGGCGCTTCATTTCTTGGTGCATCGATGGTGGGGTGCTTCCTAGCGTTTTATCAATCCAGTCGTTGGTATATTATTACAACGTGCTTGCAGGGCAGCCTAGGCCGCAGTCAAAGCTGAGTCAAATTTTTGAGAACATCCTTTATCTAAAAGCCCCAAACGAACCTTACGTTAATTCGCCATTGGTCGCGAAAGTGCGCGATGAACGTTTGATGCGCAAATTTACATTCAATGAATATGTAATGATTCGTTTGATCGAATCTGGGTATATGAAAACAATCCTAACCCAGAATGCGGACAAAAGTGAATATCCAAGATTTTTAATAAGGTTACTGCAAAGGAAACCGACAGGCTCAGAAGGTAAATACGGTATGCGCTTGAAGTATTCCATCGCGAAACAAATCGTACAGTTCAGTATGACGTTCAGTGCGTCCACACTATCGATTGTCAATGAAAACAAATCAATTTCAGTCCGGAATGAAAGCAATACAGGGCCCTTGGCAGACGACGTCTCTATAAATATAATCATCCCAACTTTATTCCGACTCTTGATAGAAGACGACGAAAACTTACAAATTTTGGCCACTGTATCCCTGGTCAATTATACTCTAAAAAATGCGGTGATGAAGAACGTCATCATGGCAGGTGGTATTCTTCGAAGAATCATCGGTTTTTTGGTCAGCAAAAACAACGATTTGGTACGGCATGCATGCGCTTTACTGAACAATTGCACCAAGACGGAGCAATACCGCCAAACTGTTGCTTCCTTTCAAGTTATCCCAATGCTCCTTTTGATTTTGCAGCCATCAACCGTACCTCCAACGTTTCGGCCCGTGCCGATTCTGGTAAATACAGTTGCAGTACTTGGAAACTTAGCTGCCGATAGTGGCTTGCGCGAAAAAATTCTAGAGAGCGTTGGATCCATAAGAGATCGCGTAGGCGCCGTAAGAGATTCAGTAAAAACGCAAAAGTTACCTACCATTATAGTATTGCTCAGTGATTTGCTTAATGAAACTGCAGATATTGATGTGACAACTTCAGGAAAGAAGCACTTGGGTTCCTCCGTTATAGCCGGGGAAGCAGACGGGGAGGTGGGCACTTTGTCAAATGGCGACAGTAGCCATTTAGCCGAGGTTGAACCACTGCAGAATTTGTATTTTCACACTTGCAACACTTTGAAAAATTTGTCCGTGAAGATAAAAGACGGCGAGACCTCAAACAAACGCTATATGCGATACGCGTTGCCCAACATTTTTCGCATTTTGCAGAGCACTCATAGCGTGCATTTGCAAAGTGTTATATTGGAGTTGTTTTACGTCCTCAGTTTTGATAAAGTAGTGCTTCATGAAATGTACAGCAAGTATCAGCTACGTGTTGTTCTAGAAAAAATTGGAGAAAAAAATGCTGAGGGTTTACAGCTAATATTGAAAGATTTAAAACGCCTGCATGATGGGATGCAATCTTAAATAAAAACAAGAAAATTAATGTACTGCGAACTGAACTCTAGCAATCTTAAATAAAGGCACAATTTATGCGCGTTCAGTAATTATAAGATAAATTATGAAAAAACTAATTAAAAAACAAATTAAAAAACAAATTATATAGTTTATATAATCAAGTTAGGATTAGGGTATAAGGAAGCTAAATTTAATATATACGAGTAACCTCGTAATAGTAACAGCCAATTTTCTTGTTTTTATTTTATTAATAGACTAATAATATTCATCATAAAACAAATTTATTAAAACATACGTACTATATTCCATTAGTTTTTTTATTAGGATAACATTAGTTTTTTTATAAATATGTTTTAATACGCTCTCTTTATTATATGATATCTCAATAAGTTAAAGTTTACAAGTAAATGCTCTAACTTATGGTATCCAACAACAGCGCAACCCCAGCCATTGTCCACCTGCTCGGAGGGCTTTTCGTTTTTAATTGCGCAACGAACACAAACGTTGGTCCTCTTTGCACCGTCTTGTACACTGGACATTTGTATATGTTACTGGTGGTGGCTTTTTCAGTCAAGATTGCTCGGCAATTGATTATTGGCATTGGGCTAAACATTTCTCTAGGCTTCGCTTTGTCAACACTTCCATCTTGTGGGTTCCAACGCGCGCCTTCCATGCAAAGACCATTGCAGTACGCACCATCGCGACTCTTCGCCTCAATTTCATCGGCATTGAATCGTTTTGTGACATCAGTCCAAACTACTAGCTTGTCCAGGGCGTCTCCAGTGCGTTGAGCTGTCATTTGTTTGATCGCCGTCAAAAACGACTGGGGGTTACTGAAACCTGCAAGCCACGTTACCATCGGAATATCAGAAGGGTTTCCGGTCCAGTCTATGAGCTGTTCAATTCGGGCACTTAAATCGTTCAACCACAAAGAAAGAGGCCGTTGGGATGCCCATGCTAAACCGCCCCATTTTGTTGGAACACGATCAATGAAAAGAGAATTCATTAGATCTTCCATCGCATCACTCATTGTTAATTCTCCGGCAAAGCCTTGGTTCAATTCATTCAGGGATCGCACCATCTCTGTAAGCAATCTATTCATAATTTCACATTCTTGTAGAAAAACATTTTGATAAGGGCCTTTCTCTTCCAACCCTCCTTCAATTTCTTCCAGATCGAAATTTTTATCGCCAAACCTATCCATAATCTCGTTCACGACGTTTTCAGCAATTCCTTGGGGAGTTGCGCTACTTTCTTCCTCGTTGTCATTTCTGGGTTGCAGGTCTTGCAAAATCACAAAAAGATTATTGGATTGAGTCGTACGAAAATCAATTTCGGCATTTGGGTGCAACCCAAACGCAAGCGGGGTGTCCCCTTTGATGTTCTCCTCAATGTGCTCCAAGTAACGGTCGTAAGACGTTGCAGCAGGAGCCTTGAATGAGACAGTTTTTTCATTCTCACAAAAGGGAAATAACTCCATTTCATCCAGAAGGTCGTCAACCATGTAATATTCCAAGTATGTCATCCCGAGAACACGGTCCCAATCATTTACAATGTGACCCCCGTAAATAATTTGCCCGAAGATGTAACGAAGGTCGGCCCATGGAATTTTACTTGGGGCACTCTCCATGTAATTCGCCAAACAAACACTACTGTCACGAAGGTCTCCAAGACTAAACGGGTACATCATGTTGAAACCCTTGGGGCCAAACTTTTTTCTCAAAATAAAAATCGAGTGAAAGTGGCACAGACCAAAAATAATAGCCCTAGTTTTGCTTTCTACCTCGTTAATGTATTCTTTTGGGAAAGAGCAGAAGGCTCGCTTTAGATTTGCCTTTAATCCAGCTGGCGGCTCGTTCGTGATCTTAATGCAACGAGCAAGAATGCCAATTGGAATATTTTTGGCAGGGTCGCTACTTAAAAACAATCGAAACTTTTCATCGCTTCCCTCTTGTGCAAACTGGTCAAGACGTTTTTCCAATTCAACCAACCAACGAGGCATCAAATGCACATTGTTTAAAATAACCCAATGGCCTTGTCTATGGGCAACCTCTAATCTCTCCATCGCAATTATGTCTTGTCCCTGCCCCATAGAAACATTATGATACGACGCCCCCTTTACCATGTTGTACTGAGGTTCAGCTGCCATTTTGTCCAAGTCACCGACAACATCAACCCCTGGACTTAGAATAAAGTAGATTGGCGTGATGTTACTACTATCCTCTAGGCATTTGGCAAGAACTTGCGTTGAATTCAAAGTGCCATCACAGTCAACATAATCATTTCCACTCGGCAAACTCTTGCGTACAAAATTGGATATTGCCACAGTCATACGATCAGGTCGTAGAGCCCTGACGATTAGCAACTTTTGAAATGGGTGCTTTTCCATGCGCGCCCAATCGAGTGGCAATTTCTCATCTTCGGGCGTTGCGTGATTAAACCATTGCTGGAACCGCCCAGGGGCCTCCAACATGTCAGACCCTAGTCCATTATACGCATCAATTGATTGCAACGCAATAACAGTTTGCCATGCTTCATTGGGGAGCCATTCCAAAGTGTTTTCTTCTGCCAAGCTCTTGGGGGCTCTGATCAAGAAGTCGAAATGGGATTGGTGCATTTCTTCAGCTAGAAGATTGCGCCTCATTAACTCAAACGTAAGGAGCGCCATAAAAATGATTTTGTGGTCTTCGAACAGACCGCGAGACACCCATGTAAATATGGTTAAGCGTAAACAGTTCACCAAATTTTCGGACCTAACTTTTACATCTTCGTTTGCAATAGCATTGTACATACCCTTGTAAAAGAACTGGATATACGCATCGAGGCTATATTGGTACATTGGGTTCACGCTCGAAAGCTTCGTGAGCATGAAATAAAGCATCGATGCTTCTGATGCGACAACGCGATAAAATTCGCGAGATTGGTTGATCTCTATTTCGGTTTGTTTCCCCAGTTTAACGGCCTCGTTAATTTCTGTTGCAGTCCGTTTCGTTTCTTCAAGGCCTTCAATGAGAGGAACATCTGAAAGGATATCATCGGGCGCATTTGCTAGTCTTTCTAACAGCTGGTCCTCCAGCTCGATGAGTGTTATTTTGTATTTGTTAAATTTATCCTGTAACTCCTGCTTTTGAGCTTCCAAATCGGGCCTTTCGTTATTAACAACACGGGCAAGCAGCTGATCCTCCAAACCGCTTTCAGTTGCAATGAAGTTCACCAATGTTGCTTGGGCAAGCACTTCTGGGGAGTAGTGTGGATTAGGCAATTTTGTGCAGATGTACATCTGGAATTTAGGGTCGTACTCAATCTCTTCTCCTGCAAATTTTAGGTAAAGCTTTTTCCCTTTCTTGAACGTAGCACGTGCCAGAACGGGATTCAACGTTGCGTCCAACTCTTCGCCTACGTTGTCTAAAATCACGGGAATTCCCATTGAAATACAATTTGATAGTCTCCGCGGCCAATCTTTCATTTGCAGTTGCAAAACCTCTAACGCCGAGACAGCCTGCTCCGGCTCAGCGTCTTCTTCGTCTTCCATACCAACGAAATCATCTTCCTCCTCTTCCGCAGCAGCAGCAGCGGCCGCGGCTGCTTTTTCCTTTTCTTCGCCAACGAGCTGCAATCTTCGCCTCAACCATTTAATCCCCTGTAACTGAGGATCAATGATTAGAGGCCATCGTGCGGATGATACAATGATACTTCCGTTTTCTATCGATACTGGATCGGCAGGAAGCCCTTCATTATTCATTTTTGCAATCGAGCCCTCATCGGTGAGCATATCAAGTGGTTTGATTCCTTCAGTGAATGGGATTTCCCTTGAAATCATGTCCGGTAACCATGTGTCCTTCCACAATTGCAACCTAAACCGGCCATCAAACGCTCCGATATAACTGGTAAAAGCACTGGAAAGTAATGTATCACCGATTAGATTCCGTTCACTGGCTTTCAATCGATCAATTTCTTCCCCCCATCGTTTGTTTTCGCTTGAAAGTCCTCCGACTAAACGATTCGCTAAATCAAGACGGGCGTTACATGCGGCAGCTTCGCTTTCAACTTTCTGTTTTTCCATTGTTGCCTCTAAAAAGACTTTGTTCAGCTCTGCCACTCTTGCTTCAACTTTAGCAACAACTTTCTTTACTGATGCCAACTGCTTTTCTGCCTTCTCCTTTGACGCCTGAGCAGCTTCTAACGATTTCATAAGAGGCTCGACCTTAACATAAATACGATTGTAGATATATGTATTAGAAACCCAGTTGCAAAGGTTGGCAGCAGCACTACTTTTCTTCGACATGTTTTCGTAAGTCATAACAGGGTTTTCAATTACAGGTTTGAGTTTGTTTATCAATGAATCATCCATGCTTCGGGCATCATAATCTTTTAGGCGCTGCAAAAATTTCCCAACATCTGACATCATCTTCTTAGCACGATCCCATTTATGGTTCTTCATTTCTCCTTCTAGCATCATTAAGCAGCATTTTGTGACTAGGTCAACCCCGCTAGGGGGTTTAGCAAGATTCTTTAGCTCTGTCAAACTATTTTTGTTCAAACAATGTACCGCATCTGCGGCTGCATCCATGGCTGGTTTTGCTTCTGCTAACTCTTCGGATGCTTGCTTCTCAATAGCAGCTGCTGCAGCGCTTGCTGCATTTGCATTTTCCTCTTCTTTAGCAGCTATCGCTTGCTGCTCTTCAGCTTGAGCTTGTTCTTTACCCATCTTTACTAGAAGTACATTTGTACTTTCTTTCTTCTCCTCGACAATAACCATCGTCTTTTTCAAGTCTTCTTGCAGAGCTGCAACATCTGCTGCAGTCTCTCTTAGTTTTGCGAGGCCTGTCCCTAGGCGATTAATCTGAACCACTACGTCTTCTCGTTTCTGGGCTAAAATTTGTTTGTAGAATGCAATCAACTCTAGGAAACTTTTGGGAGTGGTGTAATTATAACGGCGAGCAACTCGCAAAAAGTTATCAGACGCCGATGTAGATGACAAATGCACCTCGGCCATGTGATGAGAAACATTTTCTTTAACGCCTTCTCCATCTATAGTAACATCGGCTAAAAATCTTGCAGCTACACTTACCAGCGCATCCCTAGGCCATGCATGGAACCAATCTATGTTGGTGCAGTTGACTAAACCCGGAAAGCGGCGGGCGCGTATCCTAAATGTTTGCCCCACTGGACTGAAACATAGAACGACGTGCAAATATTTACGGACACGGCTGATAAAGAATTCTGTATTTGCAGCGGGGGTATCTTGGATACCGGCAGCTTTTGCCTCGCCCCGCAAGCCTCCAAATATTCCGTCCATTTCATCTTTGGCAAATAGGTCAGGAATCCAACCACTGGAAAGGATCCCGTTAATGTATACCAAAAATTTATCGTCGATAATTTGAGTGTCTGTCATCAAGAATACTAGTGGGTTACCTTTCACTCCAGTTCGAATGTACATTTCCTTCAAAGATTCTTTTAGGTCTTCAACCGTGAATCGCGAAGAAACATTCAAAGTTCGAATGTCGTACTGGCATATGAAGGTAGCAAGTTTGGCCAGAGACTGTTTCCCACTGCCTCCGACACCAATCAACATGGCGTTTCCGCAAGGATTGTCGATGATACGGGTGATCCGACAAACATGTTGAAGTGCTGCTTGGAACAAAACAAGGTCCATGACTGTATTAGTTTCGTTGTACTCCTGCAGTTTCTGTTGCAACGTATTGCTTAAAGTGTTATTGTCTTCCACAGGAAGATAAACGGGTTCGCCTGTCGTGCTGTTTGCAAAAGAAGTAAAAATGATTGGCTCGGCATGCAATTCATCCTGCAGTATTTCTACAACTTCGTTGGCACCGCCGCCAACTTTGATTTCACTAAAGAAGCGTTTGCTGCATTCAACAAGCAAGTCATTGAATCTGGTCAAGTCCATTTCTGAAACTAGCCTGTCTTCAAACACTCGATTGCATTCATGCATCCAGAGTCTCACCATTTTCAAAGGTTCACTGTAATCGTGGCTATGTGCCCTGCAAATGCCCTGCATTACGTTGGTGATCTCTCTCATGTTCCAATTATACACAAATTTTATGGCGCTTGGCAGAAATTTGTCAGTTACTTGGTGCAAAAGGGTGATTGTCGCTTCAACAATAGGACCAATGCAACTCAGAACTTTCCCATCAAAATCAATCATGTGACCCTCCAGTATATTACTGTATATCGTATTGAGATCCTCATGCCCCGGCATCATACACGCAAATGTTGCAAAATTTCGTTGGAGTCTTTCCGAAACGGTAAAGGATCCAGCGGTAGGGTTCATTGCCGAAACATACTGAACATCCACTACTCGCTTTCGAAATCCTAAATCAACACGGTCAAAAAATGTCCCATAATCAATATGCTGTTTCAATAGCGACAAACTGTTCTGCGTGCCATACTCTTCTTTATATGGTAAATTCAAATCATCAACGAAATAAATCAACTTTTTGCCAGTTGGCGGACCAAATGTATGGCCACTGCGTTTGTCGATCGATCCTTCCAGTTGCTGTTGCAGGGCGTAACTGTCAGTGTAGTAGTTCATGTTAATATCTTGTGTCATCCAGTGATCTTGATCAAGGTTTCGCAAGAAATCTTTAATTATTGTAGTTTTTCCTGTTCCAGCAGTCCCGACGAACATGACTGGCGCTCCCACGCGAGCCAAGAGGTCCAAAACATAAGTCAGCCTAGTGCTCTCATCAGTTTGAACAATAACTTCACTGAATTGTAATTCACCAGGCGCATTGTACTCAGGCACTATATCCGACCACGACTTAAAGCAGCCTGATTTGATGTTGTAATAGTAATCAAAGACAGTCTTGTCATCCTTTACGGGTATCTTCACGAATTGAAAAGTATCCATCCACATTGAACTGAATGCTTTTCGAGAATTTCCGGACTTTGAACTTGAAAGGGGTCCACCGAAAGCCCATATGCACGCCCAAATAAATACGCTCTCCAGCATTTCGGGGGTTTTAACGGTGTCCTCCTCTATAGGGTCCAGAATACTCTGAAGAAGATTACACAACGTCGTTATTTTCGAGATTTGCCTCACGGGTATGATATCCTCGTAGCCTTTTCTCATTTGCTCAAAAATTACATCTACGTAGCGTTGGAATAATGTTGGCCAGCGCTCTCTTTCTGCACCTTCAGGCCTGCGCTGGATCCAACTTTCAATGTACGGCTTGTAACCAATGTCCGTCGCGTTGATGAACAATATACCAGCTCTAGACACTGTTGCAGGGGTAGCATTTGCCAGACTATCAATTTCAAAAACCATACGCATAGCGGGAGTGAGTGGAATACGCTCGTTACTGACAAGTGTAAGAACTTTGTTGTCATCCATGACTGTATTCATACTTTCGATCCACACAGCATCAATATCACCATCCAACACAACCCATTTGTACGTTTGGTATTCATAAAATCCCAAATCTCGATCATTTTTATACATCCCACGCATCATAATAGAAAGAACTCCATCTTTCCAGTCTTTTGCCAGGGTCATGTACCCATACAACTCATCGGAAGTAACGCTTTTCGGGTTCACAGTTTCTGCCACACACGTACGTTTGTCCTTGCCTAAATTATGGCATCCTACTAAAGTCTGCCAGATAGTAGATTTTGCGCACCCCCCCGGCCCAATTAACATAACGCTATGGCGAACGTCTAGGAGTTCTTGGAACTGGACGACTTTCACACAAAATGCTTCATCACCTTGCAAACCACGGTCTTTACTCACTTTTAGGGCCTTAGACTTGAGTTCTGCATCGATAACTGGGGGTGTGGTCTTAGCGTATTTTGGAAATAAATCCTCAATTAAACGCAAAAATATCGGAGTATCCTTGGCAGGAATTTTCGGGGTGTTGAAGTCTCGTAATGCTCGCATAAGAACAGGCTCTTCGTCACTTTCTGGGGACGCTCGCTTCAAAATACCCGCAACTCGCAGTACACTTTTGACTGCTCGCAAACCCCAATCATAATGCGCTTGCTTACTCAATAACTCATCCGAGAGGGTATAAAGAGTTACGAAC
>Ga0099797_100525_pt1 | contig 24589 bp, 19 predicted proteins | sample Uncmet_Sort48C_1_FD_89871 | JGI IMG/M metagenome (GOLD analysis project Ga0099797, IMG submission 89871) | Marine eukaryotic communities from CALCOFI LINE 67, Pacific Ocean - C012_Sort48C_1 | ecosystem: Environmental > Aquatic > Marine > Oceanic | place: Pacific Ocean: Monterey Bay | collected...
CATCTTCGACGCTGCCTCGGCGCCCGCGCTTCATGACAAGGGCCGCTGAACTCCTCCCTACTCATACACCATAGTCACTGGCTAGTTGGTGGAGCTTCTTGTGACCCCGGCCACTTAGATATAATATATATATATATATATAGGGATCTCCTTAAACGGAGTGCGTATCGAAAACAACACATTTTGTTTTTTTGTAAACCGGATGTCAAGGACAAACTAAACACATGCAAAACGATGCTGTGATAATGCGTTTTGGCATGTACACAAGTTTATATCGAAAGTTTATATATTCCGGATGTCTTGTGTGTCCTGTGTGGCCTATGTGTCCGGTGGTCGGTGGGTCCTGTGTGTTGTTATCGCCACTGTCGGTTGGTGCGTTTGGGTGTTGGTGGATTCCCTCGGGAACCAAAATCAAGCCTTAGTAAACCAGAATCGGAACGGGAGATGCTTCCATCAAACATGCTACAGTACCCATCAGTGGCGCATCTAGTTTGTGCGCAGGTTGCAGACTCGAGGACTCGCGTTCCAATTGTTTTTCGGTCATTTTCATTGAATCGGAGGCCTTACCCAAGCAATTGTTTTTTACAGTGAGTTCGATCAGATATGGTCTCAGCATGAACAAATCCTATTGTTTTTATTTGCTTTCTTGCATATAGTTGTAGCCCCAGTAGTTTGTGGGGTGAGCGCACCGCGTATCACATGAGGTTCAATGAAGACCTTAACCTCTGCATGTCCTCAGGGTAATGCTTATGATATTACAGATATAATCAGGCATAGTCGCTTAACTTATCCCTCTCCAGTATAATCGGTATTCTAAAGATCATTTTCCAATGGCCGTGGAAGGACAACACATGCAATTACCTCAACATGCGCATTCTGTTTTTTGGGATTTAAAAATTGGTTTCAAAACAACTCACTTTAGCAATAGTGTCAGGAGAAGGAGACAAGGCATGGAATATGGGTAAGTAGATATGAGGGAAATCGTAGGCAAACGGCAACTCTCACTGGAATTTCCAGCGTGGACTTTGGTGGCGAGGACCCCGGAAACATAATTACAATGTGTTCGCCCACTATAAGCTATCATAAACTGGTCTTCTAGGAATGGCGACGCATGTCATATGGGAAGCATGTGAGATTCACATAACCAAGAATCGCAATACATGTCCAGTGTTTGTGTTCTTCTCCCCATCAATCAGTTCCGTTGTCTTCGTGAACATATTTCCACAGCGCATGCATTACAATTCAAATATGTGTGCATCTCCTCGACACACCAGGATGAGTACAATGCATTGCTGCTTTCTCTCTCTCTCTCTCTGAAACAAAGATGAAAGAACTTGAGTGTGGCAACTCGGTGGTTGTGCTTAATACGATTCTCCATATGTGTTGGAATATCTGTTATGTCCACACCGTATTAAGTATAACACATGCTTGTATAGGTGGTATATTTACACAAAACATTTCATTATAACGGTTTTGTGTGTGAAGTACACGCTTCTTGTTTCTTCTCACGCCACTAGGCATTGTACACTCATTTTCGGTGCAATTGATGTTCAACGAAAGGCACATTTACAATTCTTTGCCTCTTGAGTTCATTGTGACCTTTGTTTGTCACACATGCCTACACAACACATCGTGTTTTGGGTATCCATGTTTCCGCCAAAAGACACCCTGCAATATAACCGCACCACCAAACTAAGTGAATATCAGGGTGAGGTTGCCTTTTGTAGCGAAATTCATTGTCACATATGTTCTTGTCGAATAGCGTCCCCGCCCCTTTTGCTATGAAGCTTGCGTCACAATATTCAGGAGACGAAGGAGTCCCAAATATCATTGAAACTAGGGGTAGAAGGTCCCTTGTAGCGATTCCACCTCTTCGGCCGTGAACCTGTCCCAAACGTCACAGAATGTAGCTTATAAGATTGGAGGGGGCTGGTAACCCCCCCTCGCCTGCTACAGAGCGGATCAAATTCTTAGTTTGTAGTGTGGTGAGCAATGCTATCTTCAAGTCTGCGACCCTTTGCCCATGCCAACTGAGGCACATGTGCCACACCCCAACGCGCACGAGAGGAAAGCTGTGGGAACCCTTGCGATCCCACAGATGGTGGCAGGCGCGGTCCCTGGTATGTGCCACGAGATCGAATATTGCTCCATCATCGCCTATAAGCTTTTATATATGATATATATATATATATGTATATATGTATGTATGTATATATATATATATATCTATATATATATATATATATCGTTATATATACAGTATATATATACAGCGTGCGGGGGTCCTTTTGTAGAAGTGCAGCATGGATAGCCGAAGTAGGTCAGCCAAGTTAGGAACATTGTATGATTTTATGTGGTTTTGTTTTTATATTTCCAGGGTTACTTGTGATGTATTGTGGGTGTTTTTTGGATCCTTCGTGGTTGTTTTGGTGATCCAGTTGGGTTGTTTTGGCACCCTTGTCGATCATTTTGGCACCCTTGTCGAGGGTTTACACCCAGTTGGACGCCAAAGGGGAAAGATGCACAAAATGGACTGAATGATTGAGTTGTTATTCCTTCGGAGTTGGAACTATTTTGGTATCATTTTGGCTCCGTCAACATCAACGTCGTTTCGATGGTTTTTATTGTAACCGTTTTGTTTTTCGATTTCGAATGATTCCGGGACCGCCCTGAACCTCCCCAAACAAGTTTTTTGCGAGAGACGATCTTTCAAAATCAATGGGGTGGTCACACTGGAAAAATCGTTCTCAGGATCACGTTCGGCGTGCATTTTGCGGCTCATGTTGGCTTTGAAGTGGTATTGTCGACGACCCCACAAAGAGCTCAAAAATACTTGAACACAAAAACATGCAGGAGCTCACAATTAATTGCGACTTATTGTGGGTAGGCGGGGCGTGCGGCCTTGACAATTCATTGAATCAAACACCCCGACCCCCACCGGAATCCAGGCCCCAAAATTCTCTTTAACCTTCAGAGGGGCCCCAGCACGCTGTGGTGCTGAGTCGCGGTGCCCACTCCCATTCATACCGGTATGGCATGTGTTATGCCTATGAGGGCACATATATATATATATATATATGGCCTCAGTTTCCTTTATTCTTGATCCTTTGATGTCAATGATTCATCAGCTTTTCTTGACTTCATTATTTAATGATTTATCAACTTTTCTTGACTTCATTATTTCAATGATTCTTCACCTTTCTCTCCCCCCATCTGGAAACTGACGACTTCAACTACATGACCACTTTCTTGGATCTCTCGATTTGCGATGTACAGCGAGACTCACGGACATCCTGTGGGTATCGGTCTGTTTTTGCATTTTCATTTTTTGCTTCACGATACCGAGCCACCGGATAAATGAGGAAATTTAAGTTGCATTTTGAAAACAGTTTGTTTACTCAAGCCTCGGATAATGTGTGTCTTTCTGTTTGTGGATCACTTTTACCACAATGAGGCGCATGCCCCAGGTTCTGCTAAAGAAGACGATGGATCATCGACTTGCGCAGGCAGGAAGCAGGAATATATATATATATGTATATATATATATATATATTATAGACGATTGATTAATTGTTGTGAAAAATGAAACAATAGAAACCACATACACAACTATTTTTATAAGTAAATACAGTATACAGCCATGGAGAAAGCCGAAACCTCGGAGAAAGCCGAAGCATCTTCCCCAGTTGGGTCCCTCCTTGTCATGATGTGACCCATCCCAATCCATTCTGGGGTAATGGTGGGCTGGGCCGTTGGACCGCATTGAGTCCAAGCCAAACACCAACAGAAAAGAAAAGACCCTTCACACAAGAGACCCATCAAACTATGCTGGCTTTCTAAATTGGTCTTGTTCTTGACATGTTTAGGCTTGAACATATGAATGTATTGCAGGGGTACTAGCAACAGAATTCATGCTGCTGTCTATGAGTGCTGGAGATGGCCTTGCACAGATCTATGTACAGAGTCCTTAATCGATTGCTAAACAAATTATCATATATGTATCATATATATATATGTATATATATACCGGTATAATATACTGGGAGTATACATATCTGGGAGCCCATGTCTATTTTCTATCCGTCGTTTTATATTCCCAGGGTCACCACGGAAAGATCGAAACAAAAAATGAGGATACTTGTAAGGTTGCTCAAGAATCCCCCCGGCAGTGTGCTAAAGGGCCCCTGGCCCGGGCCCGGGCCCAAAAATTGGCGCAGGGACCGGACCCGGGCCCAGGGCCCGTGCCAATTTTCGGGCCCGGGCCCTGGCCTGGGGCCCTTTTAGCACACCGCCAGAAGGATTCATTATTGAGCAGCTTTCAGAGTATTTTCATTTGATTTTCATGTATTTTTCAGAGGAAACTTTCCATGGTTTGTTTTGTCCACTGACTTTTGTAACACAACAAAATCGACACAGCTATTGATATTATATGTGAAAGCAAAGGTGCGAAGACAGATTTGCGGCACCTGTGTAGCGGATTTGTGCGCATGGCCGCAAACCTGCGGAATTGAGCGCAAGCCACCCGAGGCATCCCGAGGCCTCACGCGCAAATTTCGATACAGAAATAGACACTAGCTTCGCTCATGTTGCCTTACAAAGCAAGTTAGTTTCAGAAGCTGCACAACTGAGCAGAGATTTTGAAGGTACTACAACCACAATGACAAGGCTGTACAAAGTACATTCCGAAGCAGTGAAGTGATTTCAAAGGAAAGATTAGAAAGTTACAAATGAGCGCCGTCGATGCGAAGGAAGTGTCTTCGAAGGCCCAAGTGGCTCCCTTGCAGTGTAGTGTCTGCGAAGGAAGTGTGGTAAATAGCAGTGTCTCCGAAGGCCCAAGCTGCGAAGGAAGTGTGGTAAATAGCAGTGTCTCCGAAGGCCCAAGTGGCTCCGTTGCAGGAGCTAGGAGTCCTTTTGAAGTTCAAAGCAGTGCGGTGATTTCCAAGGAAAGATAAACTCAGAACTAGGCACAGTCGATGTGCAAATCCATACTGCTTCAGCATCTGAAGTTACTAACACAAGCTTCCCATCTGCACGGAAGGGCCATGACAGACATAAAGTTCGCAGCTTCTGCATAAAAGTTAGGGTGCGAGCAGTGCTGGTTTATAGATATATTCTGAAGTTCGTTGCAGTTTAATGTCCAAAACTGGTAAGTCCCATGTGTCCCGTCCTCACCAAGCATTCACCCAGATCCTGACTGCTGGCTGAGTGTTGGCTTCCCGGCTTGTTGCTGCTGCCCTTGTGGCGACCCATGACCCCATCCCACACAGGGGCATGGGGGAAACCCATTGCCACCCACACGCACAGGGGAGGGTGGATGCATCAACCCGAGAGCCTCCAGGCAGATGCAGAATCGAATCCGCTTTATGTAAGAAATGCATAATATATCATGTTAATGTTTGCATGTTTGTCCTTAAACACACACAAACAGAACACACTGCCGCATGTACAACAAGCAACGGTAGCTAACAACGCAAGCAACGGTAGCTAACATCGCGTAAAACCCATATTGCTGTCAACTTATCAATGCTCATGTTGTGCGTTGCTGTCGTCGTGCGTCTGACAGCCGGGACAACTGATCCATTTCTCAGAAATCATCGGCAAAAAGTTGCATGATTACCGATGTATCCCAGGGTTTGGCATTCAAGTGGATTTGTGGGTATACGAGGATATATATATATATATGTATGTATTTATTGTAAAGTATTCTATATTGAGTAATGTGTAAGATATAGGCGATTTGGGATGATATGTATATACATTCATACTACAGGTTGTGTATTCAGTATGCATCACATATGATGCAGTACATGTGTGTAAATATGGGTATCCACGTTATGTGTCATATATTGTATATCATGTGTGATATATGATTTATGATGAATGATGCTTGATGTATGATTATATATGGTTCCAGATGTATTATAATTTGGATACCATACACATTGTGTCTTACCACATGACGTATACAAGTACGAGAATGGCACATGCAATAGTTGCACCTGATCATTTTGGTCAAGACCTTCAAATTATCTGGTTGCATTTTCTGCAATGAAATTTGTGTGTGTTCCCTTGGCAATACAGCTTGCATGTGTCTTTGTTTACATGATGATTTCGCACAACGGGATGTGCCCTTAATTGAGGGCCTCGTAATTTTGAACTGTGTATGAACATATGATAAGGGTGACTCATGAAATATGTATAAAAACGGTTCTGGGTCCTTGTATGCAATTGGTATCAATTCGATTCTAGATTCTACACCGCATTGTATTGTTTATGCTTCGCAACGTCATGCAGATTGTTTTATGATCTCATGCAGCTTATATTGGTGGGGACCTGAACATGTTTGACCTGCATCTCAGCGCTATCAGGCTCATCGACATCGCATGTGTACAGGACTTGATAGTTGCATGCACATGCCCGGGTAGTCTGCTTGACTTGTCCCTCATGCGTGCACCCGCAGTCCCTGATACATGTGGTCTATACAACGGAACGACACTTATTTCTAATTCGTCGTAATGGAATTAGTCTTTCATCCAAGTTGCTCCTGCTTATTTTCAACTCGTAGGAGGATGCCGGTACCATGCCCAGGCATTGATGGACACACAGTTGGATTGCATAGAAGCGAAGTGGAGGGGCATAGAGTTGGAAATGCTTTCACCAAAGGTGTCTACCATGCATCTAGGCAGAGCATTGGGCTTGAGAAGCCCACATGCCTTGCATCGAACGATCGAATGAACTTGAGTTTGGGCAAATTCTCCAGTCATGAAACGCGAATATATCAGCAGAATGCCTTTTCAATGCAGTCATAACACCAAGGGTGCTCTAGGGATGTGGCGGCTGGCTGATGAGGAAAACGCGCAGGCAGAAGTTTCTTGCTACCATGCATGATGTTTCGAAGCATTCCCGGTTCAGCACGAGCGTGTGTGGCAAAGTGATGAGCATCTAAGATGCATGCAGGATAGCAGGTGTGCAGTCTTCCGTTGCTATTGCATGTGCACACGTGTACACTTGACAGTCAAGGTAATGACAGGCCTGCAAGCTACATTTATAATACAATGGAAGACTGCACGCGCAATCAAAATGGAAGACTGCACACCTGCTTCCATACATGGTTCAAGAGAGGCATCTAATATCACATTCGACATCCCACCGGCTTCGTGAATGGAGCGCAGAAAGAGTTCTGAGCTTGCACGATGGCTTTGCAGTGCTCAAGAGTGCATGATAATTTTGGTTACATGCATCCTCAATGGTGCCTGAATATTTTGTCAGGCGCTTTCAGATTTTCTGCACTCCATCCACCAAGCTAGTGGGATGACGAATGTGATATTGTAGATTTCTTTTGGAGCATGTCTAAAATCAGGGGTGCAGTCTTCCATTGCTATTGCCTGACACACATATAGCCTCGAGAGGCCTCACTTTACCTTGAACAGACTGTTGTGCAGCCTGTGCGACCCTTGGAAGAAGAACGTCTGGTTGCATTGATTGCTTTGGCATTTCATGGCAGTTGTTCGTCACGATGATTTGCACAACTTCTCAGCGGAACTTAGCAAGGACATTTGCAAGTTTATGTTGCATGCTTGCTTTGCAGAGTAGAGCGAGACAGCATTCAACAGAGATGCTTGGACTCTTCTCGAGGGAGGCTAATCATTGGAGTTGTGGAGGTTAGGCTTTGAGGGCTGAGCTTTGGCAGCCACGGCGGCACAATCGCTGGCCTTCCAAAGATGTTTCCATTTGACTCATGCGATGTGCGGACGGCCGTTAAACTGATCTGATTGCCCATAAGGTGGTCACCGTCGGTGGTTTGGGAAAGTGGACATGTGAAAAAAATATGCACAAAATCTAGGACGCGGAAAATAACTGGCCCGCATGCTTTGTTGGTGAGTGATTTCATTGAGCTTGGCATGTGGTGGCACCAGGTGTTCCAAGTCATGCTATTGGCGTTCTTTCTTACATCGTTGAGCATGTGGGCCGTTATGCCAAATTTAGGATCTTAAAGAATAGTGCACTATGTATTTCACAGATTTCGCGAAGGAGTCCAGGGGCCAAGCTTCCCACAAGCTAGCGATGGTATGTGTTTGCGTGTGTGTCGTCTTATGGGCTGCAGTGTTAGATTTGGCATCATTATTTTCGAACTTTCTCATACCACCACACATGGACATTGTTTCGAAAAAATAAGTAGTTTGCAAGTGAAGGAAGGTTATGCTTGCGGACGGTTTCTATCCGTGATATCACCATCAAGAGTGTGCATAAAGTGGTTGGGCTCTCTTTCGTCATTAGCAAAACTGTTATGGCTCGGGATGTCCACCACCACCTTGACGGACATATTTGTCAGAAAGCGACTGACACTACGGTATCCCAGGAATCTGATGGCGACTCCATCAACAACCACCTTGGGCGCTGTCTTGCTTTATGGTGCTCAAACGTCGATGCGTTAGATCCCTGAACATACTGGGGCCAAATGGAGAAGTCCCGGCATCCTTACAGGAATCTGCGGACAACTTATACCATCATTGGACCAACGTTTTTGCAGCCAAGCCTGTGTGTCTCAAACTTGCTGATGTGTCTTTGGGACAGTCTATTCAGCAGGTTCCTCCTGGTATCAGATGGGAAAGAGCTTGGGAAGATTTGCAAGATATTGTGAAAGCACGCCGGGACACCGGGTCAGGAGTAGACGGGATTGTATATGGGTATTATGGCGCTATACCAGAGGCATGGCTGCAAAAACTCTACGATGTTTACTTGCATCTCTTTGAAGGGGGTTGTGCTGAGCCCTCTTTCAACCATTCCAAAATTGTGATGCTTCCTAAGGGCAAGCAAAAGGATGATACCCCAACGTCAGTCACTCGTGTTCCCTCCAAGGTCCGCCCGCTGAACCTGTCGAACACGGACAAACATGTTCCATCATTAGCTTGTTTGCCCATCTGTGAGGTTGCCAACGCACGGTGGCTGTTTTCCAGAAGGGTGGGTTGGCAGGGCGTTGCGTCACCGAGCACATCTTAGACCTTGAGGCCAAGCTTATCCTCTATGTTCCCACGAACGTAAGAAACTCCGGAATCATTGCTCTAGACCAGGAAGCTGCCTTGCCAAGCATTTCGAGGAAATACGTGATGTTCGTCCTCAAACGTATGGGGTGTCACAAAGGCGTTCGGCTGATCTTGAGATCTCTGTATAGCTCGTGCCTTGGCTTCTTATGCCTAGCTGGGCATATGTTCAAGGAAATCCACCAGGACTCTGGCGTCAAGCAAGGCGACCCTAGCAGCATGGCTTTATTCATTCTGGCCTATGACCTTATTCTCAGATGGATTTCTGCTCAGCTGTCCCCATATGATGCTGCCTTGTTCGGGATGTGTGACGACCTTGCCATTGCGACGACCAATGCGCCTGAATCCTGTAAAATATTTGAGAATATATTTTATTTGGTGCAGCGGTTCGCTTCTTTACAGCTGAATGCAACAAAAACCCAAATCGTCTTTGCCAGGAATGAGGATGTTCTAGCTGCTGCCCGTGGGCGCCTGAATGGCAGCTTCGGCCTCAAACGTTCCTCGTTCAATGACTACCTCTTCTATTTGGGTGTGCATATTGGCCCTGGTGCCGCCAAGGTGCAATGGAGTGACATCACCAAGGGCTTTCGGGAAATTATTGGGTTCATCAGGGGCCTCAACTCTGGCTTGACATCGTCTCTGGTCCTATACAACGCTTGGCGCATTCTAAGTTCTCCTATGTTGCCTCATTTGTTTCCCCTGACAAAGAGGTTTTACAACTGGAGGAACGGGGCCTACAAACAATTACTAAGGGTCCGTGGCAGGCTGTACCTAGCGAATTAATGCTTAACTTGAAGATGATTGGCCTCCCGGTCCAAGCACATTCTCTTCGCTACTCGTCTTTTGCTTCTATGGCACGCAACTCTACCAAGACCCTGGCTAACTTTGATTCTCTTGTCACTTTTTATGACGATCTGAGCAAAGCGGATGATTTCAGATTCGGTACTTATTGTCAAGAGTGGATTCAGACTGGCTGCTTTCTCAGTATCCGGGAGTCCCATCTTCTCTTGCGATCTCTTGGAATGGATTACATGCGATATGCCAACAAAAAGGACATGCAGAGGAGGATTTACTGTGACATCAGTGATGTTGCTCCGAACAAGGTTGCTGACATATTGACCAGGAGACTCTCCAGTTTTGCGCCTGCTGATTGCCTTACTGAGACAGTTGACTTTATCATTGGGACATACAGCGCCTTGGTCAAGTCCTTCAAACCCAATTTCGTGGTTTCCCACCTGCGTGCCCTTTGTAATCAATGGTGTACTTCGCGACGGTTTCAAACAGTGATCAAGCCTTGCCCTTTTTGTGGATGTGCCAGCGGAGACTTGATAGAGCATTGCCTGGAGTACCATGACCTTCAGGATGTCTTTCATAGATACTTCTGCAGGAGCGGGGCTTACTTCAGTACATTGGAAGTGATTAGTTTCGGACGTTGCGGTACACATACGCCTTTGGAGTCCAGTTACTATTTGCTCTATGCCAATATTGTCTTCCTCACCTACAACAGTTGCTGTCATGGGCAAACTTTTGGACGGCGTGTTTTGGTGCGACAGCTGAAGACTTGTGCGGAGCATTGTGGCGCAGGCGCAGATATATTGCCGACCAGTGGAGAAGAGCGGAGACAGATGAAGAAACAAGAGCGCACCGTTATGTAAACTAGTTTGTGGAGCAAAAAAATAAAGTGATTGGGCGCAAGTCTTCTGAAGTCTATCAGGCGTCAGATTTCACAGTTGACCAATGGTTTGTATAATATTGAATATGCTTCAGAAAATGAGGGAAATTAAAGGGTTCTTAATGTGAAAGCATAAGAATGGGCGAACTCTGTGTGAACAAATGTCATAGTTTGTTCAGCCTATGTGTAAGATGTGAGATACATGCATGTCGTCAGATCTTGCATTTTCTGGTATGGCCTATATAGTTAAAAATTCCCACATCCCGTAAGATTCAATACCCCCGGGTGTTCCAAGACAAAGGGAAATATATTACATTTATAGCAACACACAAATAAGTGTAGCACAGTTGCGAAGCATATAGGCAATTGAATACCAAATGACACCATGCATTGTCGCCATGCAATGTTTCGCATTCGTTGATGCAGTTGCAATTCATTGCATATGTCATTTTTAGTTATGTGTAGTTTGTGGGTCGTGCTTGTTACACAAACAGTGCTTGCACAGTAGGGTCACGGGTGGCTTGTCTAGAGAATCCAAGGGTGCGTCCCCCACCGATTGAGGAGGCTATACCTGCGCTAAGTTGCTGTAAATACGTGGTCAAACGTGATCATGTCACCTCTCCGAAACTTACGCGAAAAGGCAGGTGGCGAGCTCAAATGCTTAAAACCATTATGGTTTTCAACACTTTCTGCTTCCAGATGCCCCGGAGCCTGCCATGGCAGCCCCCCCCCTCCCACATGCCTCCCACATGTCTCCTAAGAGCCCCCTAGATGTTTCCAGATGTCCTTCAAATTTGTCCCAGTTCCGAATGCTTCCAGGGAGCTTCCCAGGAGAGCCAGGCGAGCTCTTCCAGAGCCTAAAGAGCTGCGTCTTCTCAAGCGGCATCTTTTTTGCAAATGAGCACCCCCCCATCTGCAAAATACATAGACATTCCAGAGACCCCAGATACCCACCCAGATATGTCCCAAATCATTGTTTGGGTCTCGCGCTAGGGTCATGTATCTTCTACAGAGACCGTCCTGTGCATAAGTACCCATGATTTTGTTTACAGTCCATGTGTATAAGCTTCATCGGGGTGGAAGAGCCCTGTATTGGGGACCAGCTTCTCCACAGGATCGCAGTGCTGACACCGCTGCCGGTCGCCGTGCACTCTTTGGGGACAAGTCCCTCAAGCCGAAGCTGCAGCGGCATCGGGCCTTAGAGGCGGAAGTGGAGGCCCAACATGCACTCTCCAGCGCTCTTGTTTTTGCACCAGGTGTAATTGCGGACCAAGGGGGCCAATGTATCAACTTCAAGGAATAGAAAGCAAAAAGGTGAGTGTTGGGAGTTTAGTTTTGAATCCCACAAATATGTAACAACATATGACATGCAGATTTCACATGCATTTCAGTTTGTCGAGAGCTCATTTCACATTATATACTGCCAAAAGGTGGGCCGAATCGTTTGTGCATTACTTTGCATGTTTATGTGATTGGATAGGTAACTACATGAGTTCTCACAAAATTAGTCCTGCAAATACCTTGCCCTCCACGGCGGTCTGGTCTCACAATGCACCCGTATATGTATATATATATATATGTCAGAGCTACACTCGTCTTCTGTTTACAAGCTGTACTCCACATATGTCATGCCCAGTTTCGCTCAAGCTAGCCGACTCCCTGCCCCGCCTAGTGCTTTTCTGTTCGCCCACGGGAGCCCAAGGGTCATGGGTGATGCAGAGGTGAGAGCGCTAGATGCTTTCCTGTGAGGTTTAAGATTGCACTCCACCCGGACCCTCTCTGACCCAACCTATGCCCGGGTTTCAAAAGCGACCATAGGCCGAATCTGTGGATATGATTGTTCGATATTAACAAATATTCGCTCTCTTTGTCTTTTTCTTTCTTTCTTTCTTTCTTTCTTTCTTTCTTTCTTTCTCTTTTTCTATATGTATATGTCTATATATATATATATATACATGATTTTTTCAGAAGACCCCCCACACACTGGAGGCTGTAAGTAACGTCGCCATAGCAATCCGCACCAAAGCCATAGAAACACCGTACCAAAGCCTGCAGCAGTGGGTTTTCAACAGATTTGCATGTTCCCCGTAGCTCTGGATCATGATCGATCACGCAAAAGCGTAAAGCAAGCAAAATCAGTATGGTAAGGTCATACTTCGCATGGGCATGTTGATGGGTTTCATGCAATCCAGCATATGTATTCTTACTACATTTCTACTGAATTTGAAATAGACCGGATGTTATATAGACTTACTTGAAACTTGTTATGCAGTGTGTGACTTTCAAGATTTTGCACCCCCAGAGTTTGAACCCAGAACTAACCATTGGCTTTCGACAGTACTTGTTGGAGTACCAGCAAGTGCTTATAGCTCCACCAATAATTGCTCAACACACAATACTATGTCACATATCACAGAAAGTATATGTATAGAGTGGGACATACAGAGCACTCTTTTTCAATTAGCCAGGGTGACACCTTTAAGCTCTGCCCTCCTTGTTGATACAAGCAGGGCAATTAAGGTGAACGGCACAAGCTTCTAAGCTGGCAAATTATAAATGATAGTATTAGGAATGTTTCGATAGGTTGTTCAAGGGACATGAGGTGAAATCCAAAATGCTGGATTATAAATGAGCTGAGTGGAATGTACCCTGCACCCGCTTGCTCTGCACCTACACTTGAAAAGGCGCTCACGCAGATCCGCACACAAATTTCAAAGCGGCTGCCGACGGAAGCAGGTGCCCACATACATGGGAGTGCGAATATTATTGAAATACTTGACGAGTCATTGGAAATACAGTTGACGAACCGTTGATTACCTGACAAGCAGGTGAAACAGACGGATACACGAGGTTGATTTTGGACCGCCAGACATGTATCACTTATTTTGAAGTTATGTGTCAATCGGGTTTTCAAAGTTTGTTCAAATAATCGACGTTTTGCTTAACATCTACATGATAACAAATTGAAACTCCAGCGCGGACATCGGAAAAAGTTTATACATGGGTGACGACGGGCAGATGCCATATTACGATCATATTGGAACATACTCAAAACGTACGAGATGGAGATGACACCACATACGGAGAGCATGACCTTGCAAGATGATGGATAAGCGACCGCATTTCGGTTCCGTTCACTGGTGCTTGTAGTTTGATACCTACATTCCGTTCACCAAATTTACGTGCGCATACGCATGTGTTTGTGTGCTGTGGATCCGTTAACATGTTTCACTTCTGTCCACATTCGTTGTTTTTTTCTCCCAGCTATGTTCAAGCTCTTGTATGTCCTCAAGTCGCTAGAGTCTCAGTGCAACCTTTTTCACAAGACATACTTGGACACAGTATTTGAAAAATCCGCCGGTAGAGGCACGCTTATTGCTAACATAACAGTTGTCAGAGGAGGAGCAATATAAATGTGATAATGGAAAATGCGAACAATGCATGGGGAAGAGTGGATACCGTAAATGAGCAATAGATGACATCTGATTGAAACACATCAAGCTAATATGCAAAGTACATGAAATATGCCCAGTCTCATTTTTCATATGTGGTTCATATGTTTCCATTAAGCGTGTCATGTTTTCTGGTCCATGGGCCCCAAGGGCCGGGGCCGGACCCTTCACATGCACAGGCATATATCATACAACTTTCATATGATATATGACCGTATTACATTTTAGTGTTTGAGATTCTCGACGCTTTTGGCAATCTCAAAAGTGGAAGCGACCTTTGTGTTGGACCAATGCACTGCAAGGTTAACTTTGTTGTTAGCACCGATGATTCTTGGTTGTGGCGACCATAGCTGTGTGAATCTCAGACTGTGCCGATGTTGTGGCAGTCCATATTGTCGCTTTGGGAAACTACGTCGATTGACGATTTTTTTACCCAGGCTTGCTCTTTTCCACCATGCCCGCACTCAGGCCCTTCAGTGACACTTCCCTTGGGTGAAGCATCAGGCGAGACTTGAGAGAGGGTTGGCATGGAGAAATCACACTCTTGCATGGCCACAGCGGCTCTCGAAAACAATCTTATTTACCGCACGGGAGCTACGTGGTGGTCGAAATGTCGGCTGCATAGCCACAGTGGTGCTCGAAGTCAGTGCAGTCAAAATTACTCTGCAAAAAATCAAATTAAAATCACATTTCGAAAAAGGTGGGGCCTGCGGTATTGCACTCTGCCTTTTGCTCCGTGCATGTGTATGCAATGGTTTACGCTAATATACACATATATATAGTATATGTTTAGGTGCCTAGCATCTGTTTTCATAACGTCACGGATACCCTACATGCATGCTGAAGCTGTAGCTTTTTGGCACCAGGATGCATGCGCTCAGGCTAGCCTCTACAGGAACTGGAGGTATACCTGCTCAGCGTCATCAAACACAGAGTATCTCACCGGGTGCTACTACTCCCTGCGGCAGTCTGAAGGGATACCCCCCATGCTCACGTCTGAGGGAGGTTTGTCCCGCCTGGAAGTTGAGGAGTCTTCTGCTGTGTAGTGGTTTCGTTCACTTGCAAGGTAAGCTGCGCAAGGATCTCAGAGAGTGAGATCAAGACAGACGGTGTCTACTTGCCTAGAAAGCCGACATTACGATAATTCCTCAGGGGGAATGGTTTTGCAAATGGTGCGAGTTTGGTACTTGCAGGACGCACGGTGCAAAACACGGAACAAAACAGTTTTGCAAATGGTGCAAGATGGGGAGATGCTGGAAACACTGCGACATCCCCAAAAGTTGCTGATGAATCAGGAAGGTTGGGTCAAGCCGGAGGATTTCCAAGATTCCAAGATGCAATCTACCTGCTACGGTGTAAAGTCAACTAGGAAGTTCTTCAGCGATTTCGCCGGCTGCCAAGTCATTGAATTCCTAGTCGAGACAGAGACGAGTGCTTTCTTAGGAAGTGGCGCAGGGGTAGTCGTACAAGTCAGTGCGGCGACGTGCAATGGAGCGACGATCGGACTTTGCTATGTTGCAGCGTCAGCATGGAAGCTGAAACATACTTAGACATTTGCCATAAGGAAGGAGTTCATAAGGACGCGTTGCTGCACCGCTGTACCGTCAAGCCGAAGGATTGCGGGATCGAACTGTGGGACCCTAAGGAAAAGATGCTGCATGTTATTCAACTTCGTATGCGTCACAAATGTGACGCATCTGAACCCTGGCTTGCGTGTAGTGCTTTTCCGTTCGATGCTGACCTGTGGAAAAAGGCTTTCAGCACCTTCAAAATACCCGGGAGGGAGGTCTCCGAAGAGGCAGGTGAAAGAAGAGAATGAGAGAGAGAAAGAGAGAGAGAGAGAGAGAGAGAGAGAGAGAGAGAGAGAGAGAGAGAGAGAGAGAGAGAGAGGACGAATACTCGGCGGGAGTAGACAAATCAACGTCGGTTAAGGGAGAAGCCGGACAACGAGTTAAGCAAGAACCTGAAGTGGCATTTGGACGTCAGGATCCCTCCATAGCAGGTCCGCGGACTTAGGTCATTCACGAAGTGTGACTCCCGGACGGATTGGCGAGCACTCTGCCGTGAGCTCTGCACGGGACAAGAAGTAGAATTTGAGATGTCAGGCGAAAAAGGTCAGATGAAAGGCACTGAAGCTGGGCGCTTCATAAAGACGAGATCAGCAGGCCGAGAAGGGTGCTGGGCATACTTGGCAGTGGTCGGAGCATCTCGGCCTGCGCTGTTGTCCGTGCTGTGAAAACAGTGCGAGGGTCGACCTGATGGGTTGATGCGTTTGAGCCTGAGCGCGACAAAGGCCCATGAGTGTCCGCTGCAGGAAATCGACACTGTGTGTGAGGACCAATTAATGGGCTTGTTGCATGCTGACACTTTACGCATGAGATTCAATAATAATGAGGCTGAAGACTCGTGTTTGTGCCGCTGCGCACCTGCTGCGACCCGAGAGTCGCCAGCGGAGCTCGCTCTTGGTTCACGGGAGCAAGTTGAGGGAAGAAGAGGAGCTCGAGGTAAGAAGAACCAACACACTCCCTTGCTAGGCCGTCGTTGGTCTGTGATTTCCTCTTTTACCTCCAGCACGCCTGTGAAACGAGATCAAGGTAGACAAGGGAGTCTGTGACTCGTTTCGGGTTGGGCAGCGCTTGGGGAGGCTGTCTTAGGGACCCTCACTAGTTGGCCAAGCAGATGACTTTGTTTACGGCGAGGACCCGCTTCCAAATAGGGGTCAAACCACTGAACCTCTGGACAAAATTGGCACAACCGAATGTCGCACCTTAAAGGAGGCAGGGGACACCCTGTGGCGCTGCACACCGGGACAGGTTATTGAGTTCATGTTGCGTGATGAACACAGTGCTTACTGCGAGAGAGCTTGCAGCAAGATCAGGAAAGCAGGAAACATCACCAATACAGGTGTACCAGTTTGTCTATCGAGAGTTGGAACATCTTTGGAAGCATTGGCCGGTCTCCTGTTGGAAAAGCGTGTCATGACGACCGAAAGTTTGGGCGGAATCTTGGCGCTCTGCACATATGACATATGATATGTACCACCTCAGTGGTGAGTTGTGAAGCTTTCCAATCGTTGGAAATTAACGGCTAAGTGCTTCAGGATGCGGTACGAGGAGGACCTAAGTGAAGACTGGATGATGATCGCTTCCGAAGAGAAAGAAGTTAACCTTCTTCAGGAAGAAGTAATGGCTAAAGCCGAGGACAAACCTCGAGGGAAGCCTCCAACTAAAGAAGAGAGAGTAAGCATGTTTGGTGCACGAGGCAAAGAGCCCCGTTTTATTCGGGAGAGAAAGGAGGAACATGCAGCCCACCCGGCAGACAAGGGACCACGTGGCCCTTGGATTATTCCATACAAGGGAATCTCTCCGGGCAGTAGGTTACTTCCTACACAGCTCGAGCATGTCAGAGCCCGTCTAGCGTCTGTTCTGCACCTTGAAGAGCATGTACAGCACACAGTCATCCGTCACCCTGACCCCGCCGAGCGATACACCGCGTAGTGCCTGTGCGACCAAGTTAGCGGAATGACGCTTCTTGAGAGATGTGCCATGTGTTGGCTCTGCTATGTCCGTGAGGAATGCAGCCCCGGTGCTGTGACCGTCGGCTCAGATGAGTACCCATGCTGCGGGTGCGGTAAAGCTGAGCAGGTGGAGGCAAGCACAGCACCAAAGCGATGATCATGGTTATGGAATTTGGGATCCTTATCATTGGAGTCACTCCGGGCAAAGGTAGCAGATGCATTGAACCGATTGGAACTGGCGATGAGAAAATCTAAGCCAAGTCCTGTGCCACTGCCACCTGGACGAAGAGCGATGACGCGAGACGTCTTGGAGAAACCACAGGGTCTTTGTCACCTGTGAAGACCGAGGGTGTATCTTCCTCTATACACCACCCTCAAGGACGGGATCATCCCAAGAAGAGACAAGAAAGACAACGAGGCAAGCCTCAGGGCTGCAAGTGTCGTTCATCATGGTCGTCCAGTTGTTCTACAAAACGAAAAATGCAGCAGGGCACCCGAAGATGTAGCTCGGAGTCTTCGAAAACCTCGTCAGCAACTGAGGAAATAATGACGAGATGGCCGAAGGAGATAATACAGCAGTGCGCCCGGGAGTTCCCTGGATCTCATTCGCTATCGGAAGCACCCCGGGAGTCCGGGATGTATGCAGCTGAGTCACCAGGTGTGTCCGGTGAAAAGGGAAGTCACCAGCGAGGACAAGGAGCATCTTACAAGTCCACTTCAGGGTTACCGCCCAGAACCATATGGCAGAGGCCGTGTGCAATGCTAGATTTGACAGGAATGTCCACTCCCCCCCAGATAACGAGGAGAGTTCTTGCCTGGTCGCCTCAGCAAAGGGTAAGGCGAAGGACAAGTTGAACATAGGACCTGGAAATGGAAAGAATACGGGTCCATGGTGGCTCCGACTTCGCCAGGGAAAGCGACAGAAAACATAGCAAGCGAGTAATTAAGCTCCGATACAAACTGCCTTTCTTGCTCTGGATGCGTATTCGTACATCTACTTTAATGATTCTTAGAATAATGTTATTATCAAAATAGTGACACCTCTCGTAGCTCCTGTACAGGTGAAACCAAAAGCTGCTGAGCCACAGCCAGGTGGGTTCGTCGTCACGTGCCTTTTTTTCTCGTTTGTCATACGTCTGTGGAACACGCGGAAAGCGCTAGTTTTTTTTCGCTAGCAGGTGTAGGAGAGGAGTCGATCAGTGCGAGGTGCAGTGCAAAAGAGCAAATTCAATGGAATATAGTAATATGAGTTCACTTACAGTGTCTTTGTATGTGCTATCGTCAGGGTTGCGAGGAGTGACCGAGTGCCCTCTGGATGTTATTTGAGCTTGCGCCGACACGGGCAAGGTTCTGTGCATGTCTGGAGGAAAAATCGCAGTGCATAAGTTGGCGGAAGACATACCTCCTTGTTTTACGGCATACCCTTGTCGATCCCAAGCCAATGTAGCTTGACAAATTTAGGCTTGTAGTGATGTATCGTACACCGTAACTATAAACAGCTGCATAAGTCTTCAAGCCACCTTTAATACATATTTGCCCACCGCCGCCACCTGTCGCCTCCTAAATCCGCTATACAGACTCTCGCAGTTATTCACCTCCGTCCTCAAAAGCATGCCCATTGCAGCCTTCCTCAAGCATCGCAGTGGCCTATACATAAAACTTCCAATGAGATTAATTTTCTAAAACCTTATGTTACTTAAAAAAAACTATCCTCGTTCCCTTTCAGGGAACTAGCGGCTTGGCCAGAGGGGTGCGTGGAGAGACCGAGGCTTGGGTTAGAGAAATCCTTTTATTATTTATTATTATTTGTACATATTAGAGTAGTTGTTCGCTCTTGTTGAGTAAACTTACGATAAATACCCAAGCCTAGCGAGCTCCCACCGTTCGTGGTGGGCGAGGCCCTCGCTGCAGTCACACTAGCTTACTTCGAAGGTGGTCTGTTACTCTTGATAACAAAAAAGAACCATGTGAAGGGTTTTGGGCGTCATTAAAATTTAGCTGCATAGCATACGTTTGCACAACATCACGGATACTGTACACGTACATGCATGCCCAAGCTGGCCCACCACCACCTCCTTTCTCAACCAATCCGTTGCCTGACTCTTTTCCTAGGGTCAGGACTGCGTCGGGTGCGGCCAAAGTTTTCATTTTTGAATGGGCTAGTTAGGGTGTGTACCACCACCTATCTAGTCACTTCATCTTTTCTTTTCGCTTTCCTTGTTAAAGATAGTACCACCCGAACTAGGGAGGAGAGGCCGAGGCTTGGGTAAGAAAACCTACTCCTATTGTTTGTACGTATTAGAGTAGTTGTTTGTCTGCTTACATAAAGTTACGACAGATACACCAAGCCTCGTGAGCTCCCACCGTTCGTGGTGCACCAGGCCCTCGCCTCAGTCACACTATCCTACTTCGAAGGTGGTCTGTTACTCTTGATGAGGAAAAAGGACATCGAATTGCATGTGAAGGAAAAAGGTGTTGATAAAAAAAAAAGAGAGAATGTAACAGACCCTGTTTTATCCAAACCCTAAAAGTTCGGAGGTGTGACATACATATGGCAACACATTTGACTCTAAATGATTCCACACATTTGTGTTATGGCTTTCACATAATTTCTGCTGCGAAGCCACTATTTCGTCATGCCTTTCCCTGAATGCTCGAACGAATTCCTCTCCTTCGGGGTGTGACATTATAAGTACGGAGCTGCTTCAAGCAAAGTACTTGAATACGGGCTTAGCCAGGTGTGTATCGACTCCATGTGTGCTTGGATGCAGGCCACATTTTGACTTCTCCGGCAAGACTAGGTATAAGAATGTAATCCTTTAAAATAGAGTCTGTGGGAATTGGTTTTGATAATACCGTAGAATATTGATATATATATATATATATGTATACAGTATATATATATATATATATATATATGTTTGTTTCGCTCTGTCTTGTATTGGGCTCTCTATATAATATTACATCGCATTTGCTGTGCAACTGTTAAATTTCCAAAGTGCAGGAGTGGCGCTTTTACATCGCCCAAATGTAAAGATGTACGCTTTTGGTTGTTGGCTGGGCGCTACCCTAGGGGTGTTAAGATCACTGCAATAGATTTTACTAGCAGCGGATCCTTGCAAGTCAGGTAACTCTTCCATATCAGCTCAAAGTCCAAAGCGTCGAACACACATGTCCGTGAGCGTACCGCATTCACATCCACGTGTGGTGTGTTGATGAAGAACTCCACCAAACTCCTGGGCTGCAGAAAAAGGGCAGTAGGTGCATAGAACAACGATATATATATGTATGTATAAGATTCTCTCATTCTGCATACATTTATGGCTGTTGTCACTAACTAGTTACCCCAATGACTTACGGACGACGGTGTGAAGGCATTGTCAAATCATATGTATGGAGTGGAGGCAGGGGAACCATACTAATATAATTATAGCAGTCTTCGTGCAATTCCAATTCATATGGACATAATTGCAAACACGTTGCATCACACAACTACTTGCAGACTGTATTCACATAGGTCGCGCATGTTTTGCATTTGTTGAAGCATGGAATTTGTAGTGCTCCATATCTGTGCACTTGCTTGATACATTGCACATGACTTAATCGAGCTGTGTGATTCCAAGAAAAGCCAAGACTTATCGGAGGCAAATCCCAGCACATCCTGGACTTCACAGACAGACATGTCGCAGATGAAAGAACATGCAACATTGACCAACAAATCAAAGGGAAATCACTGATTCCAAATTATTGCAAAGGAAAGTCTATTATTTTCAACAGCAAGCGAAGATTTCCTGAGAAATGCCAAGAAATTCGTATAAGGGACTTCATTTTAATGGGACCCTGTTATTTCCTTTCCAACTACATCCACATTGCACATCGCTCTCGCTCATGCACTCAGGGATGCCTGTTGCGGTGCCAGTCGCCCTTGAGGCTGGTTCGAACCGCGTCCCTGAAGCGGAGCTGGTCAGCATTTGCACCTCATTCCTTCCATATCCAAGCATGGGTTGCCGCAAGAACTTGTGTCAATATCAAGTTCATCTGAAACGAACAAGAAAAATATATGAAGGAACTATGGACTGTGTATAACATCAAAGCACCCCATGCAATACATGTGGTTTCACATGCATTCTAGATTGCTTTCGCACCGGTCACACATTTTCATGATGTAGGAATGTGGTTGGTATGTATTTATGTGAGATGGCTTGTTTATGTTCAGTACACAGACACCTCTAGGACAACAGCTAGGTTCAAAAAGCGTGGGGACCTGGATTCGGTTTGGGATCGTAAATGGTGGCCAGCGGAAGGTGTCACACTCAGACAATGACGGCACGTATGAAACATATATCTAATATGACAAATACATGAACACTGGATGGTTCGTTGATACTTATATGCCAATTGCATGACATATGCCAACTCAGTTTCCTTCAGATCTGATTGAACGCCCTTACGTAGCGCTAAGACCCCATTCTGCTTTCGAATCGCAAATTATGGGGCCTCGGACTTAGTTTCGCATCCAATAGTGTGCTTACAAACATAACACAATTTATTGTAGTGAAGTGCAGATCGCGACACATAGTGTACGTTAAAAGAATGGAGCAACACTTAGTGTAATGTAAACAATATATATATATACATGGTTGTTCGTACTTCACACAAACTAGTGGTAGTTTGTGTAGTAAGTTAATCCGCCTCAGTCAATTCAGAGAGGATGGGGCACACACCTACATGTAGATTGGTGAGGATTTTCCAAAGATGGATTTTGGGTACGCATGATTGGACATATGTTGTAAGATGCAGAATCCTCAAACTACCCCGAAGCGGAAATCACTAAACATGCACGTAAAGTGTGTGATGCATGTGCACATGCTCTGGTCTATATGTATTTCACATGCGTTGGTGTTTCACAACTATTGTACACGCTAGGATACCTCATTGCTTTGCAATTATGGTTATACCCATATTACATTCTTATTAGGTCGTGGATTTCCTTGGGTTTATTGTTTTCCCTTCACATGACTTTATTGGATTGACCCTTGGAGTTGGCGATGCCAGTGTACCAAATTCAAAACATGAAACCATATGAAGATGAGAGGCAGGGACATCTGAGTCTGTGTATTTCGTACACACATCATATTATGTTCATATAGCTTGCATATATTGTTCGGGTGCTTTGCACACTTTGTATGAGTTGCATATGTCCATGCATATAAGTTCGATACTCTGATGTATTTGCAATGTATGTAACTCTATACAGGGACACGTCGTCCCACTACAAGACATATATTACATCCTTGTGTCCTGATCGATTTTACATGGAAGGATGCCTTGGCAGCTTATGGGCAGACGCATGAACATTATCTGCAATAACATATCTAAACATATACGGGTAATGCAGTCTTCATGCACGCTCATTGCCTTACTATTTACTTTTCATTGTGTATATCATTATGATATGACGCGTGATTCACATATATTAAATGTCTTACTTACTACTTGCCCTCTTTTTTGGCTATACCAAATGGTACTCGTACACGTTCCTATATTCCATATGTTATTCTATAGCGGCGCTCCTTCCAGGAGCTATTGCCGGGAGCTTCTCCCAGGGGTTCAACAATTACCCTACGATCAGATATTTGTTCGAGTATTCCCCCGCAAGGTCAGAGTATATTGTTGGTTTGCAGGTAATTCTTGCTATGTATACTGTCACTTGTATGTATTTTTATGTATATATATATATGATGTTCTCGTTGTTGATGGCCAGGCATATTTCCATTTCATCCACGCCCAAATTTTGTGAAGGAGTTGGATGTCATTCTATGTATATCTTGAATGTGATGAGTTTTTGGTGTTATATGTTATAATTTGTGCTTGGCTTGATGGTGGACCACTCCTTACGTGCATCGGGTGCTAGCAGAACTTATGCATATTCATGAGTCTTCGTGCCAGATTGGGAAGCATTCCATATTTCTTTCAGGTGCAGCCCACCCCCGCCCGGTCCGCCCCAGATCTCCATCGCCTCAGACTTTGTTCGCCGCAGACCTTGTTCGCCCCAGATCTCGTTCGCCCCAGACCTTGTTCCCCCCATTCCCGGTTGGCCCGACCCGGCTCGCCCCAGACCCGGTTCGCCCAGACCCGGTTCGCCCCAAACCTTGTTGGCCCTAGACATGTGATGAACACATATATATATATAGGTCTTGGTCGAACGGGGTATGCGGCGCAAGTTGTCTGGGGCGAACCGGGTCTGGTAAGAACCGGGTCTGGGGCGAATCGGACGGGCCGAACCGGGTTTGGGGCGAACCGGGTCTGGTGCGAACCAGGTCTGGGGCGATGCTGGTCTGTATTGTTCAATGAACATGTATCAACACAAATGTATCACAGTCGAAACCAATGATCCATACCCAGCAACCAGTAACCAGCAACCAGCAACCAGTAACCAGCGACCAGCCACCAGCCAACCAGCCACCAGCCAGCCAGACAACCAACCAGCCACCAGCCACCACCCACCACCCAGCCAGCTCAGCCACCGGTGAGGAGGAGTGTTTATTTCTAGCGAAATAGCCAAAAATAGGGGGTTGCCCACGCCATCGCGTCACTGTTCAAAAAGCACGTGTTTTACCGTTGTTTTTTGATGCAACAAAAACATTGTAATTTACAATCAAAAAGCGCAAAAAGGGTAAAAATGACGATGTGGCTGCAGAGGGGTGTCGGTGTGCAAATGCACGCCCTTGTTTTTGTATGTTGAAATGCGTTGTTTTTGGTACAGTAAGGCAGATCTTGTCGCTATTTATCAGTGTCCCCGGTCCCTGGAGAGAGATTTTGTCAGTATTTATCAGTGTCCCCGCTCCCTGGAGAGAGATTTTGACCGTATTTATCAGTGTCCCCGCTCCCTGGAGAGGGATTTTGT
>Ga0099797_100526_pt1 | contig 24558 bp, 13 predicted proteins | sample Uncmet_Sort48C_1_FD_89871 | JGI IMG/M metagenome (GOLD analysis project Ga0099797, IMG submission 89871) | Marine eukaryotic communities from CALCOFI LINE 67, Pacific Ocean - C012_Sort48C_1 | ecosystem: Environmental > Aquatic > Marine > Oceanic | place: Pacific Ocean: Monterey Bay | collected...
TCTTATGAGTGGGATTAGACCATCAAATATATCCATTCATCACTGGGCAAATGGGGTGAACAGTGTTCGACAGTGGCATGGTATTAAAACTGCACCTGGGGCAGCTTTATTTGAGAAATCAAATTCCGTTCGAAGTACGAACAAAAAGTCTAAACCGCATAGTACGAGAAGATCGAGCCCAAAAAAGGGTCGGAAAAATGGTGTTTCAACAGGCAGAAGAAAATTATTGTCTGAGAGTGGCACAGCATTTACATTTCGGCGCCCTAAAAGTCCCCCATCTACACCTCTTTATGACACGCGACAAACAATTAGGAGTAGGTTGACTTTAGGCAATAGCCGGCTAATTGAATCTTTTTTAAAACGACACGAAGCCGGCACGTCAGCTCAAAGTTTGAAGCTCAATATAACGTTGACAACGAATCCGGACAGACATGAATTAACCAAGTCAAATGAGAGAAAAACTTATGGGTGTAATAAAAATACTGCTGTGTCATCATTTGGTTCTGTCGATACAGAAAGTGGAGAAAATTTTGTGGAATGGATTATGGGACAGCCATTAAACCAAATTATGTCTATCAAAGATTCTTGGGAATCAAGTGATGGCAAAAAGAAGGTGACTGTACGTGACGCTGTGAAAGATACTATTGCAAAACAGAAGAATATCGTTCGTAAATTTAAGAAAGACCAGATTGAATATAAACGTGGAGTAAAACAAACTAAGCTTGAAATGGAACAAGCATTTCGAATTATTGGGAACGAGCAGAAGCAAGTCACGGTAGGAGACATAAATGAATGGGCCAATGGGTTTACAGAAAGGATTTTAAACTGAGAGCAGGTTATGCATGCAATACTGATTGCCATATAGAACAGCACATTTTCAGAAAAGTGGATTATTAATATGTAGAAGTTCCAGTTTAAGGATATCGAACAGAGATAAAGAAGCAAACACAATAAAAGTCCCATTGTTTCCGCGCAGTGAAAATTTGCTTTAAAGTAAATAATGCACACAGTAACTGTTTGTGAAATCGGTTTGGCGAACATAAAACCATTGTTATAACGAGCCTTGCATAAAACGTATGTGCGACAGCATTGTATTTGAGATCGCATGTTTAATTGTGCAGCGACTTTAGAAAGGATTTTACAGGTATTATTGATTTGGATAAACTGAATTAGTGTTTAATTGATGTAAAACCAAAATAATGGCTGTTATTTATAGACAATGTTATATGTTACTTATAAAAAAAACAAATTATATTAGGACTATGCTTTAAGACTATCATTTTATAAAAAAAACAAGAAAATTGGCTGTTATTTAAGTAATTAAATTTAGCTTCGTCGTACCCTAATCCTAACTTGGTTCTGTAATTTCGTCTCATTGATGATTGTCAATCATTTTTTTTTAAAGTGGAGTCCATGAACTATCCGGAGCGGTATCTGAATTGGCAGTGCTTGCAGATGAACCGTAATCAACTTCCTCATCCGATATCTCACTCAGAGATAAATCAATCCTTGTACCATCTTCCAAGCAGCGGCTTAATTGTTGTTGAGGTGCTCGTTGTCTGTCTTGTAAATTGGTCAAGGGGTTGTTATCTGTGGGTTGAGATGTCGGGGGAGGGTCGTTTGTGATATTTTCGATCGGCGGTGCAATAGCCGGGGTTCGTTGGCGTGCCCGTTGGAACCTCGTCCTGCTGGCAACGCTCTGATTCTCTGTGTCATCATCCGAGGATATCACTACTAGGGTCGGGGCGATGCTGGGGTGCTGACTGCTGGATTGCTCACTGCTGGATTGCAATTCGGTGTCAGAGGCCGAGTCTGAGCTGTCCTTTTATATCAATTACGATTTCAGTTCCAACCCTATTCCTATCTTGATGTTTTAATTTGATTTTTTAATTTCGTTTCGTTGATTGTCAATCACTGAGGAATTATTTATATTCCAATGAGAAGAATTACTACCAAGTGATAATATTTCTTTTCTTGTTAAAGTTGATCTGCACGCAACATATCGATCCAAATCCCAGTCAAAGTCCCTGATAATTTCATCCGCCTTTGGAGACCCATGTGAGTAGATCACTTCTTCGCCGAACTCATCGGAGTCACTTGGAGAATCAATCGTCCTTTTATTACCAAAACTCGAACAGCGGCTAGAATTGTTTTTTGATTGCCTGGATCTGTACGACTCTTTTGGTATTGAATTTATTGTTAGAGTAGAGGAGTAGAAGACATTAAAGTTGGCAATTTCTTTTAGCTAGAGTAAAAAAGTGGAAAGAAAACGATGAAAAATCGAAATCGACTGATTTGTTGATGCTGTGAGATGTATCTCTTGGGAGGATGATGTGCGTTGTAAATAATAGAAGAAGAAGAAAATCATCAATTTAACTCTAGGTAATATATAGTTAAGCTTAAAGAAATTGCCAACTTTAATGTCTTCTACTCCTCTAACTTACTCCAACAATAAATTCAATTTTTGAAATTGATTATTTATCGACACTTTTTCATGACTTTTTGAAGGTAGGGTTCATGTTAGGTTATATGTTATTCTGTCTATACGTAAAATCGTCGTCTCCCACATTTTTTTTCCATTAAAATCTCGTGTGTGGCCCAAGGTGTAAGTCCTGTAAGGCCAAGGCCATCACTTGCTAGGCTGTGTATATTATTTGGAATTTGTCAATTTTATTTATTTTTTGCTACTCTTATTACAATGGCAAAATATATCAACCAATCACAGATCAGAAGTGTCGCATATGTAATACCGTGCGTGGTGCGCCGAAAGTGCAAAGTTACAAGAATACAGAATCGTCTTCTCCATATTTCCTATAACAGGTTTTTAAAATTCTTCTTGAAATGATGTTGTTAAAAATAATAACCTGAGGTATTCCCTGTACAATCAATCTATATACTGTATAATATATTAATGAAACATGTTGTAGGTATTTACATTTTTGAATTATTATACATTTGAAGTAATGTTCTGTCAATTGTGCTTGTTCGAACTATACATATCGTGGTGTTTTTGAACGTATGTCTTCTATCGTTCCCGCTCCGTTTTGAAATGTTAGAACTAATTATGTTATTTTCGAAACACTATGAATGGAATTTTGAGTTATCATCATGTTTTTAAAGAGCTTACATTGTGCAATTGCGATAATCTTTTTCCATGCTCAATATCCTGTTAAAGGTGCAAACTGGGCTCAGGTCAGTGGGACTAAGTACCAAAATGCTGTCACGAACCCAGAAACAAGATGGTCCACCAGATGGGGGCATGCAGCGGCAGCATTGATGCTCCAACGCCCGGAACCATGCCAATACCCAGAAGGCACAGATCTTGGCCTTACTGAAGATGAATTAGAAGAAAGAACACGAGCTAAATCATTAGCAGATGATAAAAAGATTTTAGTTTTAGGAGGCGATACTCACAGAACTGTGAAAGGCGGGGGATACTATCTGAACGAAGTTTGGACTTCTACTGGTGCAATTTGGAAGACAGTTAATTCTACAATAGAATTTGATTTTCGGAGTGACCCCATCCCAAAAATAATATCAGAGACGAATTGGAAATTGGCATCGCCCAATAAGAATGTGCCCGCAGGTATCAATTATGAAGTGTGGACAGCCTGTGCAAGGTCACGGTTCGAATATAATATTCCCTGTGATGACTCACTTTACGTCCAAAAGGGGGCTACAAAAGTGTGGTACCCAAATATGAAATGTAAATGTGATCCTCAGAATGACCCATACCCTGGACGAATGTGGTCCCCGCGGCGTGATTTTGCAGCAGTTGGATTCCGAAGATTAGTGTTTCTTTTTGGAGGGCGATCTCGTGCTATGGAGGATATACCATTGGATGAGAGTATGAGTTCCATTCCTGATGGAAACAGAAAAAGGAGACGAGAGAGAACATTGTTGATGAATGATGTATGGTTTACTGAGGACGGCGAAAATTGGGATATGGCCAATCCGGGATGCGATGAATATTCCCCTCAGAATAAATTAGTTATTTATAATGGGCACGCTAAATCAATATGTAAATTTGATTCCGATTGCTTTGGAAACGCAAGGTGTGTATCAAAAACATGTATTTGTGATATGTGGTCCCCTCGTGAGCGTCACGCCGTAGTAGTGTTTCCAGACCAGCCTGATGTTACAGAAAGTTGTAAGCCTACCGGTCCAGAGAGCAGAATGTATATATTTGGAGGGTACACCCGCCGATATACCCAAATTTGTGGCACTAATGCATGTGGAGGTGATTATCGCGAATTTATGAATGATGTTTGGAGAAGTAAAAAAGATTGTATAGAAATCGAACGAAATGCAGACCCTAGTGGTTGTAGAAACGGAAAAAAAAATATTGGGGAAGAGTGGGAATTAGTTACTCCCAGTGCCCATTGGCGTGGCCGTGGTGGACACCAAGTTGTTTCTCACATTGGATCTTTATATTTAATGGGTGGTCGAGGCGGTAATATTCGCGATGCTTCGGATAATCCACTCTTTAATGACGTGTGGATAAGTCAGAACAATGGGCAAATGTGGTCCAAAGTCACATCTGAGGCCCAGTGGTCTCCCCGTGAACATTTCTTCGCTGCATCGCTTCCAAATAGTAGCGGGGTAAACATAATGTACGTTGTGTTTGGTGCGAGTGATTCGGGCACTTTACAAGATGTTTGGGAATCGTACTCTGGTGGGGAATGGGTAGAAGATTTTTCAAATATAACCGAACAATCAAGATATGCAACGTTTGAAAGCCCTCTTCAATATTTGCAGACATTAAGCCGTAAAGAAATCGAAATTTTAAACAAACATGGCATAAACACCATCCATGATTTAGCGGAAATAGACAAAGAAACCGTTATGTTGCTCCGGGGAGGTGAGGCAGAACCTGATCCATTGCAAGGGCCAGCCATGTACCGCGGGGGAGAATTTCCATTCGTTTGCCCGCACAGACACCGAGCTAAAGCGTTTATCGAAAAATGTATTATAAAAGCTCCGCGAATTGATGGGGCAGAGAATCAACCGAGCTCAGTTACACTTGTTTTAGTCGATGAAAAAGGCAAACAAATAGAAGAGGACGAAAATGCAGCAGAGGAATTTGACCCGGATGGTTGCACTTACCCAACGTGGTTACGAGAGAAAGCACGTGAACCACAAGACCTACTTGAAGAGGAGCAAGAAGCTGCGATGATGCTCCCAATTGGAGGATATGAATGCTTCCCTCTCGAATGTGTAGCACGCGACGGGTACCAGAGTATTCAAATGCTAAGGAATTGTGCTGCAGAAACATCTCAAAGGGATGCCGATAAAGTTGCTGCAGCAGCTGCGACAAACCCTCCAACCCCCACAGAAACCATGTGTATTCAGCACCGGATAAACATTACATGTAAAGTGTTGCCGTCTAGTAGAGAAAGTTTTGCAGGCGTTTTGATACAACAACGTCTATTCATTTTGGGAGGGAGATTAGGCAAAGATCACTATGAAAATGATGTTTGGTACCGCGACGCAAAAATGCCTGAGACAACATTGACAGTGAAACCAACAACGGAAACAAGCGAACAACTATTTCAATATGCTTCTGATGAAGAAGGTTGCATTTTCGAGTATCGATTATGGTTATTAGATGAAGACGACCTATTTTTTCAAGAGATAGTTCGTAATTGGACAGTATCTTTGAGCCTAACTTACATACAGGATTGGATGCCTCCGGGTGGCGGAAAATATAAATTTGAAGTACGTGCCATAGATCCAGCTGGCAATGTTGACTTACAATTTACAGAGGGTAGAAACTCACACACATGGATATATGAACCACCGTTGCCAGTTGGTCTAATTGTCGGGTCGGTCCTTGGTTTTTTTACCCTTGTTGGTGGTGTTTATTTGGAAATTCGCCGACGGAAGAAAAAAGCCGCGATGGAGCGCTATGCAATTAAACGAATGCGGCGAAAGTTTAAAGGTGTTCAACGAAATTCGAAAGGGAAGAAAAAGGAGAAAAAAAAGAAACCAAAAGGCAAAGGCAAAAAAGGCCCTAGTGACGACTTAGAAGACCCCGAAAAAGATTGGCGGGAATATTATGATGAAGGAAAAGGGAAAAAGACGAAAAAGAAAAAAGCAAGCAAGAAAAAGAAACACAAACAGGACAAGTCTGGTAAAAAGAAAAAGAAGAAAAAGAAAAAAAACTGATATGATACAGTTTATCTAAGAGAAAAAAGCAAAGAGTAAAAATGATCAAGGCTTCCAGATCTTAATTGGTAGTTCTAGTTGCTCCTGTGATTTTCTTGATCGATTTACTCGTATCATTTAAAACAAGAAAATTGGCTGTTATTTAAAATAATTAAAGTTTAGCTTCCTCATATACCGCGAAAATAAATCTACTCAAGCATTTGTCCATTAGAGGACATTCCTTCATGTACTGCGAAATGATCTGATGATCTCCTATACTAATTGTGATTTTAGTAATCAAAAAACAAAATATATAGTATGTTTTAAGACTCTCATTTTAAATCAAATACTACTTCAAATCCAACCCTAATCCTATCTCGATTTTTTAATTTGATTTTTTAATTTCTTAATTTCGTTTCGTCGTTGATGGTTGTCAATCATCATCACAGATGAATTGTTTTTATTCCTATTCCAATGAGAAGAATTATTATCAGGTGATAAAATTAGTAATCAAAATATACCCTTTTCATGGTATTGACTATCATTTGGAGGAGAAAAAAAATATATATATATAAATAAAAAGGCTTCTAGATCTTAATTGGTAGTCCTAGTTGCGCCTGTGATTTTCTTGATCGATTTACTCGTATCATTTAAAACAAGAAAATTGGCTGTTATTTAAAGTAATTAAAATTTAGCTTCCTCATATACCGCGAAAATAAATCTACTCAGCATTTGTCCATTAGAGGTTTACATTCCTTCATGTACTGCGAAATGATCTCTATACTATTGTGATTTTAGTAATCAAAATATACCCTTTTCACTTGGTATTGACTATTATTTGGAGGAGAAAAAAATAATATATTGAATGATGAACACGAATACGCCCTAAAGTGGAAAATCCATGATACTCTTAGTAGACTTGGATCTTTAGAAAATACATTTACGCAGGTTTATGTATACGACTTGAAAAAACCTCATCATTATGATCATCATAATACGTTTTGGGATAGACACGGACATCTAAAAAACAATAATAGTCGCTGTCTCAAACAACTTTATGATAGTTTGAATGATGAACACGAATACGCCCTAAAGTGGAAAATCCATGATATGATACTCTTAGTAGACTTGGATCTTTAGAAAATACATTTACGCAGGTTTATGTATACGACTTGAAAAAGACTCATCATTATGATCACCATAATACGTTTTGGGATAGACACGGACATCTAAAAAACAATAATAGTCGCTGTCTCAAACAACTTTATGATAGTTTGAATGATGAATACCAGAAGTTTTATTCTGGAACAAGGAGGAGTTTGGGTTCTTGAACGGTTTTACCTTCTTTTTTCTTTTCTTTTTTGACTTAAAACATACTATATAATTTGTTTTTTATAAAAATAAAAAAGTAACCAAAACTCTTATATATTAAAAAATCGAGATAGGATTAGGGTTGGATTTGAAGTAGTATTTGATTTAAAATGAGAGTCTTAAAACATACTATATATTTTGTTTTTTTTTATACATTAAAGAGTTCACGCACGACCTATTCACCGCCCCACACAATCAACCCAAACCCCTATCGCAGCACCCCTCAATCCAAATAGGACTGCACAAGTGGGGGCTGCGACAGGAACCGAAAGCGACAGTCAACTCCACGACCAACCAGTCGCCGGAACCGACAGGTACCTTCGCGCCAAACCCCAAAAACGAGGACCCCAAACGGCAAGCGGATGAGGCCCCCAGCGAATACGAAAAAGCGCGCCTGAAGCAGATCAGAGAGAACAGGGCGAGACTTTAGGGATTAGAGGCACTGAACCACATCAACACTGGGCCCCATTCCCCACAGCGCCCAACCAATTACGATCAGGCGAAGCACTCCCCACAGCAATCAACGAACAACTGCGGGATACACACCATAATCAGAATACTCACAGCACACGACGAAATCCTACTCGAGAAATTCAACACGAACTTCATCGAGAAGAACAGCACGGCGACAACGGCATGGCTGTTTTCCAGACTCATCACACCGCCAACACGACAAGCCTGGGACCAGTCTTTGCTGAAATTCATACGTGCGGCCTCCCTCGATCAATGGTTTAAACCCCGCATCAGCAAAACGGTAGCAGAGCAAGACAAGCACAAGGCACTCTCCACACTCCTGCCGGACCAGTACCTATCTGGGGACGCCATCCGTCTCTCGCTCAACGCACTTCAGTACGAACCGCCCACAGGTCTGTACGTATTCGAAACGTTACTATCGCAAATAACAGGGGCAGACAGAACAAACCGGTTATGGAACGCACTGTGGCGCCGCTCGAGGGAGGCAAGTACGGCACGACTTCGGTCAATCATCTTGCCGATCAACGCACAAAACTATCACTGGTACATTGCCATCCTACACGTGGGGCTGACACAATGCCGCATGGAAATATGCACCGACGCGAACACCAGGAATTTTGCAGCAGAGCAAACCCTGACGGAGATAGGGATCAGGTATTTATCACAGTGGAAACCACCGGAACCACCAACACGCCCAGCAGACAAGGACGAGACAAAGGTCGTGTCCCCCCGACGCCAAAGAGGCGGCCCTACCGTGACGCCCGTGCGAAAACCAAAGCCAGGGCCGCCCAACCACGCCCCCCAGGGTTATCGGGTAATGGACGTCCCGAGAGACGGACACTGTCTACTCCTAGCATGCATTGAGGCAATGGCGCACAACCGCCTATCACTCCCGCCTGCATGGCTGTCGGCACCACGAAAAGACCAACACAAGATGATGCGCACGGCTTTGCTCCGCACATGCAAGAACGAATTCTACACTGAATCGAAATACAGAATCTTGCATGAAGGTCTACTAGCAGAATCCGACCTAAACAACGGACAAACCCTACTCTTTGACATGTGCGACAGACTCCGAAGAGGTCAGTACAGACAGGCGAGCGAAATGGCACTAATAGCGTGCAAATACGACTTGGAAATTATTGTCTTCGAAAATGGCACCCAGAAATGGATACAAAAATCGACAGGAACCTACCAACAACGGCACATTATCGCCCTCAGGTGGTGTCGTGAATCAATACATTATGACTGGCTGCAACGGATCAATTCTGACGAGCCCAAACGAGCGAATCACCCGCCGGTGCCCCTAACACTTGGACTACACCCAACGGACGCTGACATTCTATCCCCCCCACCATCGCAAGAGTCGAACAGAGCCAGGCAACCAAAAAACAAATTTAGCCACTGTTTGAACTCCGGGAATGGTGTGGAAATGGATTCCCCAGCTCCTTCTGCTAAGTGTAACCGAGGGCTTCGCCGGCCGGGCTTTTTAGAATTTGGACCCAACTTCAGAGACGCTGATAACATACCCCCCCCCAACACCAAACGAGATGTACGGATTTAGGCAATCACAACACAAGTCTAGCCGCTTTTCGAGTTCTGGCAATAAAGGGATGATTGATTCTCCAAATGACTCTGATGAGTTCAGCGAAGAAGTGATCTACTCACAACGGTCTCCAAAGGTGGGTGATGTGTTCACGGACTACGATTGGGATTCGGATCGTTTTGTTGAGATCAAATCGCCTTTCACAAAAAAAAAATATTATCACCTGGTAATAATTCTTCTCATTGGAATAGGAATAAAAATAATTCCTCTGTGATGACTAACAATCATCCACCACGACGAAACGAAACTAAAAATCAAATTAAACAATCGAGATAGGATTAGGGTTGGATTTGAAGTAGTATTTGATTAAAATGAGAGTCTTAACATACTATATAATTTGGTTTTTTACATTAAAGAGTTTTAGTTCTTTAACTTGTTCGTACTGGTTTTGTTAATCATCTTTAGCTTTCGATCGGGCTCCCCCCCGGGCGCTGACCCTGGGGCGGGGAGCCCTTGTCTCGTACGCGCCGCGTACCGGAACCCAATGTGCCAACGCGCCAACAACTCCCTTCTCCGCACCCAAAAGGACTGGGGGAAGAAGAACGCAATAGCCCCGTTCAATACGGGGCCAGTGCCTTTCCCGGATGGAACAAAGCAACATGGCGAGCCCACAAAACTCCCCAGCGGCCCTAGGAGCCTCGAGGACACGGATGGCGTCGGTTGCTTGATCCAGAAAGGACAAACTGCAGCAAGCGTATCAGGGTCCGACCCCTCCCCAGAGTCAACTGGGAAAGAACAGCCAGCTCATGCCGGCATCGGATCCCGTCCAGGAGAAGAAAAATCTCCACAGACACATGAAAAGGACGACTTTTGGGGCCAAAAAAGCCAAAAATTCGCCTTCAATGATTCTAAATCATCGCCGTTATTTATACAGACAGTCACACAGCATAGGGGAAAATTCAAATTCAACGTGTGATGATCTGTAAACTCATACTCTATACTGAAACAATGTAAACTAGAAAACAACTATAATCTACGTGTTACTCTTGACTCTCTTTAAAACTTCTCTTTCGTTTCTGACGTCGGTCTCGTATACGTACGAAACCTCCGTGTGGCTGTACAGAGAGGCGCGATGACACCCACACCCAGGGGCACCTCGTACCTCATCGTCAGTCGTGAAGCACGACCTCCGATTCGTATGTTGTGTCCCTGCTGTCGTCGATACAAAACTCGACCTCTGTACTTTATTCTTCCATTCTTCTTTTCGTCGTCGCTGCTATCGTCCAGTACTTCCCCTTTTTCTCTAAAGATGAAGTACTTTTCCTCTTTTCAAGAAGACTTCTGTTTATTCCTGGATTCCTCCAAGATTTGGACTTCCGCTTCTCGAATCATCCCCAACGGGATTTCAGACCACAACAAACGGAACGACATTTTTGTCGCTGCCTGCTTGTTATTTTGTCTTCCCTGTTGGATGGATATAGCTGTGTATGAATACAAAATATGTTGAGGAGAGCGACGATGCAAGAAAATACTTGAAGTGGAAAATCCATGATACTCTTGGTAGACTTGGATCTTTAGAAGATACATTTACGCAGGTGTACGTATACGACTTGAAAGAAATTCATCATTATGATCATCATAATACGTTTTGGGATAGATCCAGGCATCTACAAAACAATAATGGCCGCTGTCTCAAACAGTTTTATGATGGTTTGAATGATGAATACCAGAAGTCTTATTCTGGAACAAGGAGGAGTTCGGGTTCTTGAACCGTTTTACCTTCTTTTTTCTTTTCTTTTTTGACTTATTAAAACATACTATATCATTTGTTTTTCATTTCCATGTGTGTACCATGCATGATCCGAATCAGTGTATGGAATTGCGTCGATGTCAGGAGACCCATAATCAACTTCCTCATCCGATGTCTCACCCATAGATGGCTGTTATTTTAAGTAATTAAAATTAATGTACTGCGAACTGAACTCTACTACTGTGATTTTAGTAATCAATATATCCTTGTCACGTAGTCTCGACTATCATTTTCATATGTACTCCATGCATGATCCGAATCAGTGAGTGAAAACGCGTTAACGCCATAAGACCCACAATCAACTTCCTCATCCAATATGTCACTCGTAGATGAATAATTCCTTGTGTGGTTTTCCAAGCAGCGGCGTGAATGCTTTAGAAGTGCTCGTTGTCTGTCTTGTAAACCAGTCAGGGAATTGTCATTTGTGAGTTGAGGTGTCGGGTGAGGGTCATTCAAGTCAAAGTGCGTAATTGGCGTTTGTGGGTGCTGTTCCAATGGTGAAGGTTTGGTAAGCATTGCAATGGTTGGGGGTCGTTGGCGCCCCAGTTGAAGTCTCGTCCTGCTGGCAATGCTCCGGCCACTTTCTTCTGAAGACTATGTTGAGGACTGTGCCTCTGTGTCGTCATCCGAGGGTGACACTATTATGGTTGGGGCGTTATTGGATTTATCTCGACCGCCGAGTCCAAGATATCCAAGGCCTGGGGTTGGGAGTGCCTGACGAGGGGCGCGGTGTCGGCTGCTTCCTGGGCATAGTCCATTGGCAGGGCTGTTGGGACATAGGCAAGGAAGATCCGGATCACTGATGCTATAGACTTGGCGACCACTTTAAAAGTGTTCCGAGAGAAGATTTGCATCCACCAGTCCACCCATTTTTATTTTTGCTTTTTTAATAAGATACCTATACGCCTGCTACCAAGGTGCTCTACGTACCAGGACAATCAGAGGACAGAGGACAAACATTCTCTTGTTTAAACGAGGACAAACGCCCCAGGGGCATCAGGAACCTTGTCGCGTCCATCTCCCGCGCAACGGGGCCGTATAACGCCGAGTATGCCAAATAAGACGAAGGGAAACAAGCGGACGGCCTCAAAATCTACGGGAGTCACCTTCCCCGCCACATGTTCCCGATCAACAACAGCGCACAGGGCCCGAATGTCAACCAAAATCCCAACAGCCTAGCGAGACGGAAGGAACAGTGCATCGCCCTCCTCAACATCTGCCGCGACCATGATCTCCAAGCCGAGCACTGGGACGTTCACTTCTGCCAGGGAAAATACACCCAGCTACAGACCAACGAACGACCCAAAGGACTAAGATGCGCGGAAGCCTGGAATGCATTCCAACAAAGCGGGTACAATGAAGAAGCGCTTCACATCCTGCGCTACCTGAACCCTGCCCTAATGGCGCCCCCAAAATAGCATTGTTTGGGATGTGTCTCAGTGGAGCCTTCTCGGAGGGGGGCCAAGCCCTCTTCGACCGCCTTGCGACGATAAAGTTCCCAGCCCCGATCACCGCCGGTAGCCTCAGCTACCTAGCAGCACGCCAGAGATGGGCTGACTGGTGGATGCGAATCTTCCAGCGGAACATACTCGACGTGGTAGCCAAATCCATAGCATCAGGGATCCGAATCTTCAACGCGCTAGCCCCAACAGCCCTGCCAATAGATTACGCCGCCGAAGCAGCCGACACCATGGACAGCTCGGACTCGGACTCCGAGACGGAACCGCAAAGCTCGTGGGACGAGCAACCCAGTACTGCCTCGACTCCACCAATGTCACCCCGGATGACCACAGCGACACCGACAGCTCGGACGATGAGCATCCCAGCAATTCCCCAACTCTAGTATTGCCAACCTCGGACGACGACACAGAAGTACAACACTCAACGCAACCATTGGAAGATACGGCCCCAGACGCCCATGCCCCAGGAGATGATAGCGAAGTTCAAGCCTCACCGCTACCCTCAGACGCCCTGACTCTACCAGTGTCATCCTCGGATGAATCGGCAGTGCAGGATGCCGTGGACCAGGCCACCTCCAGCAGGACGAATTCCCGACTCTCACCGGAACAGTCCGCCCCTGCCCCAATCTCAGGGCACATCAACCGCCTAACACGACGCTCCGGTTTGCCCTGGCTTGCCCACATGCTCAGTACCGACCTGAACAACCCTCTTCCACCATCTTAACTCACAAACGATATTTCTTTGACTGAATTATAAGACAGAAAACGAGCATCTCTTAACACAATTATGCCGCTGCTTGGAAAACCTCACAAGGAATGATTCATCTATGTGTGAGATATCGGATGAGGAAGTTGACTACGGGTCATTTGACTACAAAAATTCAAATATCCAATCGGATCAATGAATGGAGCACATCTCAGAAAATTATAATCTAGACTAATTGACAAGAGTATTGTTGATTAGTAAAATCACAGGAGCAGAGATAAGTTCGCAGTACACGAAGGAACGTAAACATTTAATGGACAAAAGGAGCAGATTCACTTTCGCGGTCATGAGGAAAAACAATTTTAATTACTTAAATTAACAGCCAATTTTTTATTTTTTAAGATAAAAAGTTCCCCACCCCGATCACCTCAGGTAGCCTCAGTTACCTAGCAGCACGCCGGAGATGGGCGGACTGGCATATGCGAATCTTCCAGCGGAATATACTCAATGTGATAGCCAAGTCCATAGCATCAGGGATCCGGATCTTCCGGACCAGTGTCCCAACAGCCATGCCAATGGACGATGCCGCTGAAGCAGCCGACACCACGCCCCTTATCAGGCACTCCCAAAGCCCGGCCTTGGACAGCTCGGACTCGGAGTCTGAAATAGAACCGCAACCCTCGGGGGACGAGCATCCCAGCAGAGATGACTCCAGTAGTGCCCCGACTATAATAGTGTCATCCCCAGGTGATGACACGGAAGTTCAATCCTCAACACAATCCAGCAGCGAGCAATCCAGCATCGCCCCGACCCTAGTAGTGTCACTCTCGGCTGACGTCACAGGAGAACAATCCTCACCGCAACCATCCGAAGAAGGGGATCAGAGCATCACCAGCAGGACGAGATACCAATTGGCACTCCAAAGAACCACAATTACTGCACTGCACACCGAATCTTCACCATTGCAACAGAACTTACAAACGCCGATTACGTACATCGACCCAAACGACCCTCTCCCGACACCTCAACTCACAAATGACAATTCCCTGACTGGTCCACAAGGCAGAAATCGAGCACCTTTAAAACATTCACGCCGCTGCTTGGTAAACCACACAAGGAATGATTCACCTATGAGTGAGAGATCGGATGAGGAAGTTGATTATGGGTCTCCTGACATCGACGCAATTCCACACACTGATTCGGATCATGCATGGAGTACACATGAAAATGATAGTCAAGACTAAGTGACAAGGGAATATTGCGCTTACTAAAATCACAACAGTAGAGATCATTTTGCAGTACATTAATTTAAAACAAGAAAATTGGCTGTTATTTAAGTATCATAATTAAAATTAATGAACTGCGAACTGAAATCTACTAAACATTCGAGGTTTACATTCCTTCATGTACTGCGAGCTTATATTTGCTCTTGTGGTTTTACTAATCGATATAACCTTGTCACTTAGTCTTAGCTATCAATCCCAGATGTACTCCATGCATGATCTGAATCGGTAGGTGGATTAGCAATGCTTCCAGATGACCCATAATCAACTTCCTCGTCTGGTGTCTCACTCATAGATGACTCATTCCTCGTGTGATTTTTAAAGCAGTACATTAATTTTAATTACTTAAATAACAGCCAATTTTTCGTTTTAAAGATAAATTCAATATCTCCTACCCAGCGAATGTACACCCGAGCTTTGTCGCTGTAATATGTTCATAAATTCAGAGTAGGAGAAAGTTCCCCCAGAAAAGTTAGCCCTGTCTTCCACCAAGTGCATGAAAAAGCGACTTTCCAGAGGCCCGCCTTCTTGGACGATTCTTATTGTGCCAAATATAGGATTTCTTGAACGACAAGCTCGGATGATATTGCGCACGCGAATGCACAAATCATCTCCACCAGTTTCCAAACGAAGCTGATTGCAATCAATACCCTCCAGTGTTTTTAATCCAAACAAAGAAACGACCACCTCTTCTGGTACAGCACGACCTAACCATAAAAATATATCAACCCCGTTGTCCAGGATGAATGCCCCGTCACTCGTCAATCGCTCGGCGGTGAGTCCCATTTGCTCTGGCATTTCAATGGCGTCGCCATTATAGCATCTTACAGCCCTGGAAGATATTGCATCTTCAGCAATAACCACTTTTCCAGCAGAAGCTGACAGTGTATGGACCGAATACATTCGGGGGTAAATAAAGGGAACACTTTGTGAAATTGGCATTGAACTTATCAAGGCGAAATAATATGCTCGTTCATCTGATCGAATTGTATTACCACCACGAAAGGCTAACCCCTTCAACATGGCCATTGTGTTAAGTGGTAACAATGCCATGGCTTCAGGCAAGTCGCTCAGTTGGGATTTGATTTGATGCTGCTGTATGCCTGAATACCCATTTAGGGAATTATTGACGCTACTTGCTTGGTGAGCACGAACGATAGCAGTACATTCTGTCTGGAGCATTGAACGACCAGAGCTTAATCCGTTTTGACGAGCACATTCACATGCTTTTTTCATCATGACATTACACAATGCATCGCTCTTAATGCTTTGGAACACGTCTGCTTCAGAACTCGTCGTTGGCAGGGCAATTGTGTTCACCCGTATACGTCGTTCTCCTTGACTTGTTGTGTACAACAATGCACTCTGAAGGCACACCGCTTCTGTGTTGAGATTTTGCTGTTCATGCACAAATTCACAACTAAATGTGCTGTCCGCGGAAAAATTTGGCAACGCAAGCAAGTCCTTTCCTCTAAATTGGTAATTTCCAAAAAAATTTGTGAATCTCATTCCATTAGTAATGCGAATGCGAGCAACGGCTTCCCAAGCCATTTCTTGGCTCAGCGCACGTTGTAATTCATTGGAAAACTTTGGACCATCCCTTCGGGAGTCGTACGCAGGATAATAATAAGTACTGCCCCCAGTAAACTTCGGCAGATTCGAAAGAGTCGCAACATCAGTATAATCCCTAGAAAACAAAAACAAATCAACTCCAATTTGGTGCTTTAGCAATTCGGTAGCCTTTTTACGATAAAATGGGTTACTGGGACTTAAAAGAGTATGTTCCTGTTCAGTACCGAGTATTTTTGGGTTATCTCGCATAGTGAGCGCGCCTGGTCCCATGCTAGGCAAACTGCACTGAAAAATGCACATTTTGCCGCCGATGTGGCTCATTATGAGAAACGCAGCATTGATCGCTGCACCAACAGCTGCGTGCGGGCATTGCGTGCCTTTGAACATCTCGGGCAATGCATCTAGTAACGCATTGATAATGCTTCTACTCTCAAGAAGATTTACCAGCATATCTTCTGGTACCGGTAAAAATATATCATTCAAGTCGCTAACTACCATCATTTGAGGGGCATTCAATGTATGTTTTAAGTTGTAAAACTGGACAACTTTATCGAAGGTAATAAACCCCACTTGGGTTCGGGGGTTACCCGATAAACTATCAAGAGACGTTTTTATCGTGTCTATGGTAGATTGGAGTACACCACTTTGTATAGCATTCATAGACACGTCAATTATAAACACGAAACATGGAGCCTGGGGTGGGCGAACCATATACTCTCCTGGTGCGACGAATTCGACTTGCCCTTTTCGCAGCTCGGGGCGTTCGGCAATGTCAGCCCTCTGATTATTTGAATCTAGATGACAGTAGTATGGTTTTGGTACATTGTTCAATGTACTACACATATTGCATTTCCAACGGCGACCGTTCTCAATAAATTTAACAAATGGATTGATATAAGCACGGCATTCTTTGCAACGAATAACACTTGACGCACCAAAGTTCACAACAGGTACAGCATTTCCATTTGGATTTTCCGCCAAAGGTTGAACCACTGCTCCCATTGTAATTTTAAGTTTTTTCGACATTGATTCCGAAACAGGAACAACGCCAGTTGTTGGTGCCATATACAATGGGTCGCATTGCAAATTTTCATCGATGGGTTCCATTTGGTGGGTTTGCATACTTATATTGGGTTGCACAAGTGTGCCAACAGGGGCGGAGAAGGACGGTTGTTGTCCATTCACATGCATTTGTGGGGGTTGAGTCGGTGGTCTACCTATTCCTGGCCCACCTTGATTTCCTGGTGACATTGGTGGGCCGACGTCAGCAACCCTCGGCGGCGGTGCACCACTGCCCTTCAAATAATGCCCACCATTCGGCATATGACCAAAAGGTCCTCGAGTAGAGGTCGGTTTATCACTAAACTGCGAAGAGTAATTAGGAGGGGGCCCTGGCATTTGTTGTACAGACTGTACTGACAAGTTGGATACGTGGTCTCCATTAACATATGGCGTTGGGGCGTTTGGTCGCGTCATTTCAGACAGGCCATCTGTACCACGGTTATGCTCCGATCTGATTGGGCGGGCATACCTATTGGAGTCGGAAAAATTAGACTGTGCGAACTGGTTTTTCCGGTACGCTCCTTGTGTCCCGCCTGGGTTCATCTGAGACGCTTGTGAACTAAGTGGGGCCTTTGGCAAAGTGTACCCACTGCCATTTTCGTTGACGGGATAAGAAGACGGAGGTGCATTCACAATACTATTGTTAGGGTGTTGCAAATGCCACTGCTGCTTGTCCACGTAAGGTCCATTTGGCGGTCCATAATTTGACGTGTACCCAGAAGGAGGAGGATTTAGCCCGGGCGCAGTGTGGACAGAAGTGGAAGCACCTGCAGGCATTTGTGCGCGCGCCCCCCCCGCGTAAGGATTGTATCCCCTATTCTTCGAACGGTCAAAAGTATCCATATCGTTTATTAGGGTGTTTGGTAAATGTCTATTTGGCCAGGGCAAACGGGATGTTGTTGATGTCGTATTGGTGCGGTGATCTTGGGAGGATGGCTTACTTACACAATTGAAACCTTTAATCCGTTGACGCGGAGATTAAAACTGTGTCTGTGGCGAAGCACGCACGCTAACAAAGTGCATTGGAGTTGAAGGAAGAAGGAATGATGACGTCACAAAATAATAATTGGTGTCTCGTCCCGAACAACGCTATGTTAGCCCGCTGTCGATAAGGACAAGAATGATTTTACAAAATATAACTACAAATTATTGTCTTCATCATAGGAGAGGTACAGAAAATGGTTGTTTAGAACTCAGCACGAAAATTAGATCATATTTGAATATACAAAATTCCTATCAATTGTTCCATTCACTACAAAACCTGTTTCATTTTTATTTCTTGCTTTGTCTTAAATTGTACTGTTATTTCATTTTTATCGGTTAGAGTAGAACACATTAAAGTTGGCAATTTTTTTTGAAGTAAAGAAGGAAATATGATAACGATGAAAAATCGGAATCGATTAATTTTGATGCTGTGACATTTATCTCTCGGGAAGCTGATGTGCCGTGTAAATAATAGAAGAAGAAAAAAAGAAGATACAGTATAATGTCAGGGAGGAGGATTCCTTATTTTCACGATATTCGTTTGTGTAATGTTAATATTGATTAATGTTTTAATTTTTTTTAGTAATTTTCGATTTTCGCACTTCTTCTTTTTCACTTTTTATTTTATTTTAACTGTTCTGTATATGTTAGACTAAAATAAAATAATATTTTACCCTTTTAAGTGGTCGAGTCCTATCCTCAGGAGTGAAAAAAGCCCCTTTCATTTTTTTGGCGCTGTGTAAATGCTATTATTCTTCCACTTTTGTTTTTTAGAAATGAAGACGTGATCAAGCAGATGATTTAATAAAAGAAGAAAAAAATGAGTGGCTCCAGAATTACGATGAACGAAAGGAAAGCTTTTGAAGTCAACTAAATAACTTCATCGTTTCACACTTTTTCATGATGCGGGGGTGAATAATATATTTACCTTAAATAATAGGCGAAAATTTGGCTTATTTAGAAATCAGAGAATAATATAGAGAGCTGACAACGAACGTTTTCTGAAAACAGCCTTTTTGTAGATCCACACAGCAGGGTTTATTTTCGTCAAAATTACTTGTTTTCTCAAAAAAATGGTTTGGTGTAGTTCCTTAAGTAAAAATACACTGCACAAGGACAAAAAAACGTGATACTATTTATACATATTTTATTTTTTGTAAGGACCGAAAAAGTGATTGCTGTGTTTTACAGGAAACACGCTGAAAAAAAAGGTATTGTACTATAAATTATATGAGACGATTAAGTATGGAAATATACTACAAAATATGAGTAGGTGCTATATAAAATTTGTATTAAACATTTATAGTTATTTAAGTACGATAAAACAATATAAAATATTGATATATTCTCTTGCCTATATCAGCTAGAACAAGCAAGTGTCACTCATTGACATATTCGAAGATTAGGTGGTTTGGTGAATTCAACCGGTAACGTTGTTCACGTCAATCAAGATCGGAAACTCGACAATCTTAGTTCGCGAAGAAAGAAGAAGAAGGAAATTGTCGATATTAACGATTAACAGGAACACAGAATCGAAACCGGAGAAACCAACTCACCCAAATCAAGAAGAAGAAGATTAAGGAAGACACGAACATCACACAGCAGTGAAGACACTTTCTTAGTCATCGATCGTCCTTTAACACCGCAAACGGCACATTGAATTCATTCAAATGCAACAGTTCATTGATCAAACGACACTTACAGATCGCGACCAAAAACAAACAAGTTAAAATGTTTCATCGAAGAAGAAACACAATCCTCACAGAAAAAGCAACACAGTTAGCCTATAAGTTCTATTATATATCCCTTTGTTTTATATTCATTCGTTTACGTTTACATTACGTTAGCACTAGTCACGGGCTCAATAGGCTAAATATTAGAGAGCTGACAACGAACGTTTGCTGAACACGCATTCATAGGAAATACCGAACCACTTTAATAGTATAAACTATTGTATTGTGAACTTTTATTTCTGAATAGATCTAAAATTTAGGCTTTTTATGGTAAAATATCCTGTTTTGTAGGTATAGGCAAAACGTAATGAAGTTAAGTATAAGAAGACTATATACTTGGTGAAATATCGTATAATGTAACTGTATGGTATTTCTGTAATTAAATCTCGTTCGTTTAGCTATTTAAAAGTTGTTGTTTTTATAGGAAAAACGAAAGTGTCATAAGTATAAACCAATATATACTTAAATTGGTTTTAGTATACACTTTTTTATATTTATGACACTTTTGTTTTATCTATTTAAAAATTGGTTTTAGTATACACTTGTTTATATTTATGACACTTTGTTATACCTATGATGAAGTTTTTAAGGCAGGCATATTTTCCCGGTTTTCAAGACCAATTCGTAACTATACATTTTTGAATACGATATTTAATAGGTCCTATGGTTTTGTTGTATTGTTTATCGTACTTTAAAATAAGTATAATGTTTAATACGATTTTTAAATAGCATCTATCAATTTTTCGTTTTGTTCTTTTATAACTATAAATGTTAATACAAAAGTTTAATAGAATCTATCAATATTTTATATTGTTTTATCGTACTTAAATAACTATAAATGTTTAATACAAAATTTATATAGCACCTATTAATATTTTGTAGTATATTTCCATACTTAATCATATCATATATTTTGTAGTAAAATCCCTTAATACTCTTTTTTTTAAAACATTTCAACGTGATTGTTCTAGATTCAGAACAAACACTTTTTCGGTCCTTACAAAAAATAATATATATAAATAGTATTACGTATTTTTTACTCTTGTGTCATGCAATTTTGTTTAAGGAAAACTATATCAAATTAAGTTTGTTAGGATAAAACAAGTAATTTTGTCGAAATAAACCCTGCTGTGTGTATGTACAAAAAGGCTGTTTTCGGCAAACGTTCGTTGTCAGCTCAATAGGATTCTTGGGACAACAATTTCAGAACATTGGTTTCGGCTCACAAAATAGAAAGAAATACAATTTGATGATCGATTATCCGATTAAGGAAATATCAATTAATTGTATTTTTAGTAACTAACTATAAAAAAATTTAAATATGATATTTTATTGGTCCTATTTCTTTGTTGTATTGTTTATCGTACTTAAATAAGTAGAAATACCCTGATCGTCGTTGCCAGACCTTCAGAGAAAAATAAATATTAAGGTTTAACTACAAAGTACAATATCAATATTAGAGGTATCTTCGGCACGGCACGGCACGATGACCCTGCTGATTTAAGGGGTCTGGCAGTCGTTTAAATGAAGTGTTTGTGTGGTTTTAAGGACCTGGCACGAAAAAAGGGGAAAAGAAATCATTTTATGAACAAGTGCACACAGTACAAAGCGTGAAAAGAGTATATCAGACGACCTTATCGATATACCATGTATCCATAAAACCCTTAGAATATATTTTATGAGTCAGAAAATGATGGGTTTTATTTTATTTTACAATTTAGTTTATCTTTATTTTATGTATATTTTGTGTTGTAGTTTTTGTAAGATAACAGATACCTTAATGTATATCAATCCTGATTTCGTTATTTTTGGTCCCTGGACTACAGCACGGGATAATTGTTTTATAAGATAACAATTTGTAACAACTACAATAATAATTAGTATTCTCTATCAAATTTGGAACCAGAATTAGCGCTATTCATAAAGGCATTTTTACACTGAATTCCATTAGACCCCATGTCGTTTTTACTACTGGGACAAAGTGAGGCGAATTTGTCCACTTTTTGATATAGACACAGCAAGGCGAAAAGGACCGTTTTTAAATATAGGCAGAGGGGAAACTAAATATTATATAAGTATAACAATAAATAAAACTTTAAATATTATATCAGCAAACAATAACATTGTTGTTTTTGTGTCTCTCTAGTATTTCTATCTTAATAAAATCCCTATTCTAAATATCACCAGTCATATTTTTAATTTAAAAACATGGCTGAATAATGCTTTATAGTTAATAATATGCCTTTTCTACTTTGTAGATTTTTCTCTTTTCCATATCTCTTCCCGCGCCTCATCAAGTTTACTGAGCACGGATTGCCATCCACCTCCACTGTCCTGCCTTATTCCAAGTGCTGGAGCCAAAGTTTTTTATTCTCATCGAAACTGTATCGGTCGTTCTCACCCATGCGCTCCACAATATTCCTTGCCCAGAATCACCAGCCACAGCATCGGTAGCAGGATTTATTACAATTAGATCGCCCAATTGTACTCCATTTGCAGTAAAGTCGAAGTCAACCTGGCCGTTTGAGCTAATCTGGTTGCTGCTCCCATCAATATATGTCATCCCAGTAATGATGAGATTAATTTCTTTATTAGAACTGAATTTCCAAGAATCAGCTTCGAATGCTGCAGTCGATTGCACATTTTTATTCATGTATAACCCATCCGAAATATACATGGCAGCTACATTGCTACTTTGTGAAGGGCCGCGTTGCACCCATATTTCAGTGCCTTTTAAAACAACATTGCCACCGGTACCTCCGGAAGACCCTGTGCCTGAACCAGCAGATACATAGATATGCCCACCGTCACTACTGGAAGACTGCCCACCAGATATTGTTACATCTCCTCCTTGATTATTGTTAGACGTTGACTTTCCACCAGTTATGACCACAGATCCCCCATTACCAACATTGCCGTCTCCTACAAGTAAATCAATAGAACCCCCTTTCCCGGATGTTGCAGCACCGGAGTGCACGAAAATTGCACCAGAACATCCACTACTACTTGTACCAGATCGAAAAGACATATACCCACTTACCCCAGCATTTCCTGCATTTGAAGTCCTAATGGTTACAACCCCACTAGAAGTAGAGCTCCCTTGTCCAGAGGTAATCGAAACAGATCCACCAGTACTACTTGTCGTTGAACCCCCCGCAACTGTAATATCCCCAGCCCCTGTAGTCCCCTCCCCAACATGCATGTTAATATCTCCGCCTTTCCCCCCAGTTGCACTACCAGATGAGACGGCGAGCCTCCCAGAGGCACCCGATCCCGAAGTTCCAGTAGCAAACTTCATGAAGCCACTTACACCATTAGTGCCTGAATTTGGTGAGCGAATTACGACAACGCCGCTTGTTGAGGTGCCGGATATACCAGACAAAACTGTGAGTGTACCACCTGTTACTAAAGACGGCCCCGCAGTTAAAGACACATATCCACCAATCCCAGTGTTGCCCTGACCAACACTTAATGTTACCTTTCCACCTTTTCCACCTGTCGCTTGGCCAGTGAAGACACTTATGCCACCGGAATTGCCCGTCTTCGAAGTTCCGGTCTTAACAACAGTATCACCGCTAATTCCTCCAGACCCTGCATTCGCGCTCCCAATAATAATATCACCGCTATTGCTAGCAATATTTTGCCCCCCAGCTGAGATTTTTAGAGTACCTCCTGCGCCGGTTTGATCAATAACTACAGCGGTGTTTCCTGTTAAAGAAAGCGTTTGGGAACTAGACATCGATGCAAATGTAGCAGAAACAGTAAATTGCGCATTGCTCAGGGCCATAACGTTATTATTTAAACCATCTTTCAAAAGAATTTGACCTTGAGTTCCCGCCCCATGGCCGCTCTGCACAATGACATTTCCACCACTGGTGCCACCACTGCCAGTGCCTGCATTCACTTCAACGTTTCCTGTTGACTCAGTGCCACTTGAACTAGGAGCTCCGTTCAAAATTACGCTTGTCCCAACCTCCACTGAGGCTCCAGATGAAGTTCCTGCAGATGCTGTTTCGAGCAATACTTTTCCACCGTAGGCATTACCCCCGGTGGCTGTTCCAGATGCAATTAGTAGTGCTCCCGACGCACCATTACTAGATACCCCAGTTGTCATAGCAAGGTCACCAGATACGCCAGAGGATCCAGAATCCGAGGTCTTTATTACGAGGGAGCCTGAACTTTTACTCGAACCAACACCCGAAACAAGAGACGTGTGTCCACCAGTTACTTGTCCTGATTCGCCCGATTGTATTGTCATTGGCGCCCCAGATACTCCTGCGCCCCCTGTTGAACCCGCGATTAACTTAACCAAACCGCCTATCCGCCCATTGTCTGAACTATCACTACCTCTAATAGCAATGCTTCCAGCGCCTTCACCTGAAGACGTATCTCCTGATGACAGGGTTACTT
>Ga0099797_100527_pt1 | contig 24494 bp, 20 predicted proteins | sample Uncmet_Sort48C_1_FD_89871 | JGI IMG/M metagenome (GOLD analysis project Ga0099797, IMG submission 89871) | Marine eukaryotic communities from CALCOFI LINE 67, Pacific Ocean - C012_Sort48C_1 | ecosystem: Environmental > Aquatic > Marine > Oceanic | place: Pacific Ocean: Monterey Bay | collected...
GTGCCGACGCATCCGTTTCATCGCATCTCAATTGACTTGGTGGATTTCAGTGGAAAACCAGCATTCTTTGAAGAAAGCAAACCAGGACAACCACGCGGTGTCTACAAATGCATCTTGTCGCTGATTGACAACTACTCGCGCAAACTGTTCACAAGGGCAATGAAGAACAAGGAGGCGGAGACCACAACAGAAGCGCTTGAATCAATCATGAAACAAATCGTCAGGGAATTTCCTAGAAGTTCAATTGCAAAGAAAAAACCAGGCAAGTGCTTGATGGATGATGGTAGTGAATTCAAGGGAGACAAAGGCAAAGGTGCTGGGACGGGCGAATTCACTGTTTCAAAGACCTTGGCAAAATACAACGTTGCCGTTCATCGAATCTTAGGAGGTCATCCAGAGCAGAATGCTTTGGTTGAAAGGTCAAACAAGGGAATCAAGATGCTGATGGCAAAGATGAACAAGATGAATCAGTTGGGATGGGTCTACAACTACGAACTGGCGACGAAAAGATGCAACGAGCATCTGCACAGAGGAATCTCTATGGCGGGTGGTCAGAGTTTGTCTCCTGATGACGCTGTGAAGCACGACACAAAGGCAGAATTCAAATCTGTCAAGAATGCCATTCAAAAGAATCACAGACCCAAAGGCAAGGGCGATTCAAAGTATGAAATGAAAAGGTTCAAGGTAGGAGACCCTGTGAGATTGAAGTTGAACAAGAACATTCTTCAAAAGTCTAGTGATGTCAGTTGGAGCAGTGAAACGTTCAAGGTCAAGAAGGTCATTCCGAGTGTGTTGACAATGGCAGAAAAGTGTGTGATTGACTTTGACGGTGATGAAGAGAAAGAGAAGCATCGCTACACGAGGCACGATCTACAACTGGTTGAGAAGGTCGATGAAATGCCTGATCAGTTCATCAAGAAAATCAAAAAAGAGAGACCAACACGTCAGGCACAAACAAGACTGTCTGTTTCCAAAGGAGAATTCACGCAAGAAAAAGAAAAGTTTGAAAAAAGAAAATTGAGAGAGAGAAAGAAAGATGCAAAAGAACCACCTGCGCCGATTGAGGTGAATTCGGTGATGCTGAAAAAACAACCAAAGAGAAAGGGTGCGAAGAAACCAGTGCCAAATGTTGAGAGAACACACATCATTGAAGCAGTTGTGCAAAGAAGAAAGAGACCAAAAACAAAAAAATGGGAATTGGAAATCAAATGGAAGGGACACAAGGAGAAGACGTGGGAACTAGAAAGCGACATCAAGGCAGACTTGACGAAGGAACAGTTCAAAGAACTCATAGATGAATTCAAGAAGACTCAAGCATAGACAATTCTGTATGTGCCTCCTTGCAGTTGGAGCATTTTTTGAACCTCGTAGTAGACGTGAACACTCAACGCTTTGTTGGTGTAGAAAGGTGTGCCTGTGTTGTTGTTTCTACGCTTGTAGGTCAATTGAAAGTCTTGGACGTAATCATTGATGGCAATGCCAAAGTGTCCCAACTGACTTGCGTCTTTTCCTCCTTCGTTTGTCAAATTTGCCAAACCTGAAGGTTTCGAACCAAAGTGGGCAAAAGGCGTCATTGAAATAGGTCCAAAGGTCTGCGTGAGAAGAGCAAGTTGCTCGTTGCATTTGGTGACGCCCTGTTCAGGAAGAATGTTTGCGCCGTTGATTCTCAATTGGTATTTTTCTTGTTCAGACTCCAAAGATCCAACGTTGCCACACACTACATTGTCGCCGCCGGTGTTGACAGTTGCGTCGCTCGCCGCCAATTGTTTGACAACTAGAACTCTGCCAATGCTTTTGTTTTTTGGACCGTTGAGTTTCACATCTACCACTTGCTCGACCATGCCTCCAGGTGCTGGCACACCAGGAACATCAAACCTGTCGTGCTCATACGAGGTCCATGCAATGTTTTTCATCGATGAGACTAACTTTTGCTGTGTCTCTTTGTCTACTATTTCATCAATGACCAACAATGGCGTTCTTGTTGTGAAGGTTTTGTCCTGGTTGTTTGCGACAACTCTTGACAAGTCTGTTTCGTATTCAATGATCAATTTCAAGTGTCTAAACATTTGAGTAGAAAGCACATTCATTGACTTCAAGATGGGAAGACATTCACCAAGATAGACATTGGCATCTGCACCGGCATCTTCGTTGGTGTTTTCACTGTCGCGTCCTGCTTTGACGACACTTGTCGCTGCTGTGTTTTCGTTCATTCCATTGCCAGTCTCACACACGTGCGTGAAACCCAATTGTGTGCGTCGCAAGTGTGTTGCTATTTTGGCGTTGTGCCGTGGGTCTTTGTTCAAATTTCTAAATCCTTGAAGGTTGGCACAGAATTTGCAGGAATCAATTTCAATCCCTTTGTCTAGCAACCGGATGTTCTTGATGAGACCGTATGCACCAACAAGGCGGTTGAATTGTGCATTCGATCCGCCTACATTCATTTCATGCCCCAAACCGCACATTCGCAAGGTGGGAAGATAGACTTTGTTTGGTTCTAAAATGAATTCAGTGCGAAAGTTTTTGGAATCAAAAGATGGATTGACGTAAACAGTTTCAATTGCATCAGTGTAGAAACTCATTTGTTGTGTAGCATTAGAAAACAAAAAAAAAATGGAAATTTTACAATTTCATTAGTCCGTGGAAGAACATGTGTACGAGGCATTCGTTGATGTTGCTGATGTTGGAAGTGATTTGAGCATTGAACTTTTGATTGGACAAATCAACTAACTCGTCGAAAGTGACGCCTACACCGAACCCATCATCAAGTCCTTGGTTGGTCATTGTGAGTTCGTTGTTCGTGCCTCCGCCAAGAGAACGAATGTATTTTTCAAGCATGTCGTTTCTTTTGTTGATGACGTAGGTGATGAGGTTCTGTGTGTTGTCATTGAACAAAAACTGAACTTCACTGAGTTGAGGCGGAACATTTGTTGCACACGGATTCAAAGGGTTTTTGTGCTCGTTGTCCTTCTTCAAAAAGGACATTGACACGCCTGTGCAAGTGCTGGGGACTTTGCTTGAGATGTTTGCAAAGTTGGAGGTGATGGCACTTTTCAAGGCAAACACGTTGGATGCGACCAATTGGTCTTTCCTGTTGTCCTCAGGAACAGAGAGAAACTTTGCTTTCAAGTTGCGGATGACGTGTCCGTAGGTGTCCGCTGTCGTCCTTGCTACTCCATTGATGCAGGTGTTGCGCGAGAGCACGGTAGTGATCTTGATGTGTCCAGTTTGATCGTAGGAGACGTTGCCTCCTTGAATCTTGTTGACTGCAATCATGGGTTGAATGCTAAAATCGATTCCGTTGACGTTGTCAATTGCTCCGTTTTCGTCTTTGATTTGCTTGCAGTAGAGCGATGCACCCAAATCTGTAGGACTTCTCAACTCACAAATCTTGTCTGCCTGGCAGTAGTCGTGAATGCCAAGGTTTGCCTGCGAAAACATCTTCACACACCTAGGATAGTCGCCACTGATCGTCTCGATCACACCTTTTGTTTGAATTTCCGTAGTCCACGAATCAAAGAGCGAATGTGCACCTGCTTGTCTGTCCAATTGATGCAGGTCGGCATCATTCATCTTGGCGAGGTTCGTTGGGTCGGATTTGTCTGTGGTGATGAAAACATCACCTTCAATCTTCAACGATGAAGGAATCATCTTTCTACCTTCAAAAGTGAGAATGAAATCAATCTGGTCGTTTTCAGTGTAGATTGCTTGCTCATTTTCAGGACGTATTGCGTGGTACACCAAGTTTCTGCTCATTTGTTGTACACTTTCTAAGAAGAAAAAAAAATCAAAAAAAAAATGTGCGAACAAAGTGTACAAGAAAAATGGTTCTATCAAAATCGCACGTCAGCGACCGCTCAACTCACTCGCATCTTCAACAAGCAAATGTCCATCTCAACACGATTGAAGACAACAGCACGTCTGTTCTCACTTACGTGGATGGCGTTGAAACCTCGCTCTCCTCGATGGATGGCAAACTCAACAATGACGCCAGTGGGAATCTGAAAGTTGCGGTGTCCGTGGACGCTGCCCCTGTCAAAGTTTTCAACCACGTGGCACACATAGCACAAAATTTGAATGACGATGAAGTGTTGGACTCGTTTGAAGATGACACATGCAAAGCAATGCGACTGTGTGGCACTACGACAGGACCTCTGACTGTAGAAGCGACGATGACAAACAGCAATGCAATGTATGTGCACTTTGACACAATTGAAAGTTCGCTTGCTTCAGGTGGGTTTTCGAAGCACTACGAACACCTACCAAAAAAGATTAGAGTGGTCAACAGAAGTGGAGCATCTGTCAGCGTCACTTTCCAGCGAATTTTGTTCAAGTGAATCAAAAAAAATCTCTTAGAATGATGTACAATGCGACTGATTCGTTTGGCGACTACAGACACAAGTGCAGAATTCGACAACTTCTTCAACACGGACATTTTGATTCCTCCTAAATCAAAGATCGCTCTACAAAACATTTCCTTTGAACTCAACACAGGGTTCTATTCCACAACAGCAGGCAACCAGACCATCACCTACAAATTTCACGAAAAAGACGTAGTGAAAACAGCAACGCTCCCAATCAAGCAATGCGAATTGTCTCAATTGCACACATTGTTGAAAGACATGGAAGTGGCATTGAACAACGCGCTCTTCAGCGTAGGACGAGGAGTTCAATGGTTCGTAGAAACACAAGGCGACGGCATACACATACAATGCAAAGTGATGCTTTTCGCAAACCAACCTGTGCTTGACACCAATCTGTTTGCAACACAAAACATCCCACTGAAAAGCATCAACATTGCTGCTGCGGTGCCGTCAGGCACACTTCCAACAGGAAACACACGATACATTGCCTACAACAACAAATGGAGCAGAGGCACACCATCTTTCTACACACAAATCTACAACAACGCAAACACAGCAGGTGTGAAAAACTTTCGCATGTGTTTGCTCAGCACAAATGCAAGGAGCAGCATGAAACAAGAAATTCTAGACACAGACATTGCCTTTGCCATTGAATGCCGACGCTCTGGTGAAAACTACTACGTCAAAACCCCTGCACACGAAGACTTTCAAGAAACAGCGACAAACCCTAAAGCAACCAACGCGGTGTCAGGTGCCATCAGTGCCGACAACTACCTCACCAATGACGTTGTCCAAATGAACATCATGCAAGGCATCGTGAAAGGCACAGTCACACAAAAAAAGGACGGCACTAATGGATTTGGAGATCCAATTGTGCTCTTTGAATGCCCCTACGCAAATGAAGATTTGTGTCCTGTGCTAATTTTCTTTGGGAGCATGGGAGGCAACACGTCAATCAATCACACTCAAACACTTGTCACGCTTGACAACGTGCTCTTGACAGACCTCGACAGTGACCACAACAACCCACCGCACACGCCACAAGACCAGAACATCACACTGCCCAAACCATTGGCAAAGTCTCTTGGATTCACCAACAGCATGCAGAACTTCTCGCAAGTCAAATTCATCAACTTCATTGGAGACGTTTCAATTGCTTTTCTAGAAGAAGCATTCATAGTGATGTTGAGGGACTTGAAATGCGAATCCTTTGATGGTTTGGTCAACAAGAGGTCAAACATCATAGCGGTGGTGTCTGCCAATCCGTCATCGTCTGGACAAGTGAACTACGAAGTTGCAAACCTTGTCTTCATTGATTTGAACAACGCTCAACCCTTGACCATCAGAAACCTGAAAGCAAGAGTGCTGACAAACGACCTTCAACCCATTGCGGTGAGCGGTTCAAGCACAATGACGCTTTTGTTGGATTCGTAGGCGACACATTGCACCTGCACACACCACAAGTTCATCACACAAACTTTTTTTCTGTAGAATGTGCATAGATGACGGACAATGTTGACGACGTCCCACGCCCAGTTTTGAATGAAGAAGTAGAAAAGCACAAAGAGGTGTTTGACCCCCCACCTGAACCACCAGAACCAGTCAAGGAAGCACCGCCCAAACCAGCGAGAAAGAAGAGAGTGCTGACTGAAAAGCAGAAACAGGCACTGGCAAAAGGGAGAGAGACAAGCAAACTGAACAGGCAGAAGAAGGCACAGGTGAAGAAGTTGAAGAAGGAAGCGGAATCAAGAGCAGACAGCGAACTACTAGAGATGGAAGCAGAGAGGAAGAAGGCATGCAAGGAGCAAATCAGAAAAGAGTTGGAAGACGAGAGACAGGTGCAATTGCGAAAGCAACTGCAAGAGCAGAAGGAGATCGAAGACAAGAAGAGAGCAAGAGAAGATGAAAGGAAAAGATTGAAGGAAGAGTTGAGGCAAGAGATGGAACTTGAAAAGGCACTGAAACTTCAGAACAAGATTGACCCACCACCACCAAAACCTAGACAGGTCAAGGAAGAACCTCCCCCCCCTCCTTTGGTTTGCTCGACGCGTCGGCAAATGTTTCAGTGGTAGTCTTGCTGCATTCGGTTTCCAAAGTGATTGGGACAAAGTCTTTTGTCTGATGCATTTTGTCGAAGTCATTCGAGTAGTTGATGACAAAGAAAGAGAAGCGTTCGTTGGTTTGCTGGCGAAACATCTTTTTGAACTTGCTTTTCTCGATGTAGGAATGGTCTTCAGTGATGAGATCCAACTGCTTGTCTGAACAGGACGCCATCATGCACCCAGTCATGTTCTCTCTGCTTGTGGTAGACAACTGCGCGTGTTTCTGCGCCGTTTGGATGACTGAGATGAGGTTCTTTCTGCCGTTGCACATGAACTTTGAGAGAATGCCACATTGCTTGTCTTTTGATTTGCCTGAGAAGGACATGTCGTCAAAGATGACAAGCGTGTTGTCAGGTTTCTCTTTGTTCTCCACTGCGAACTTGAAGTTGTCTTGAAGGTAGTAGTAGAGTTCAGTCATCTCTTCTTCGTCAAAGTCAAGGTAGAGGTTCTCTTCAGGTGTGTCTTTCTCCTTGATGATGGTCTTCAACTTGAAGTCAGTGGGGAGAGAGGGGGAGATGATGTAGATGTTCTTGCCTTTGAAGTCTTTGGCGTAGAAGGCATTCAACAAGCAAAGTGAACCAAGGATTGAAGTTTTTCCCATGCCAGAGGCACCACAAAGAGCGACACGCATGGGCAAGTCGAAGATCAATCCCTTTTTGGTTGTGAATCTGTCAAACTTGTCTTTCATTTTGAGAATTTTGTGTTTTCTTGGCATTTTTCATCTCTTTGCATCGCATGCACAAAAAAAATGGACAATCTTGACTTTCAACAGCATTCAGCGTTAGTCAATCAGATCTCACAAGCGAACCTTGGGCAGAAAGAACTGGCGGCAAACGCTCTTTCAAAAATGACCAAAGAGGTTCAAGGAATCAGTGATGCTTTGGGTTCACCGATGATGATGATGGGAATTCAAAACGTAGGCAAAATAGGTCTCAGTGCTATGGGTGTAGGCGATAGTGCTATGACAAAACTGTTGAGTGGGAATTTTGCCGATGCATTTGCAGCACAAGCACGCGAGGTGGCAGCAAAGGCGGCAGAAAAAGCGGCACAAGCAGCATCACAAGCAGCAACACAGTCGTTGGTGGGAGGTGGCACACAATTGACTGCCGTTGCTCAAGCAGCAGGTTCAGCAACAGGAACAGCAACAGGAACAGCAGCAGGTTCAGCAACAGGAACAGCAGCAGGTTCAGCAGCAGGTTCATCAGCAGCAGCAGGTTCCTCAGCAACAGCAACCACGGCAGCAGGTTCATCGGCGGCAGCAACTGGAACATCATCAGCAGGAGCAGGAGCAGGAACAGCAGCAACAAGTGCAACTGAAGAGGCGTTGGCGACGGCAAGCGCGGGAACTGACGAATTGATTTCCACTGGCATTGGAGCAATCGTCCCCCTTGCTCTTGGTCTTGGGTCGGTTCTTGCCGGTGCATTTGGCGTCAAGCAAAAGGCAGAAGCACCATCGATGCCGAACACTACGCATGCTGTCAACGTCTAATTTTTTTTTTCTGTTTTTTTTTCAATTTTTTTTTGTAGCATCAGAGCACACAAAATGGAATCCACAGTTCGCCTCTCTAGCACGAACAACGCCAAAATCATGGAAGATGATGTTGCATTGACAAACCTCGTTGATTTCATCATCCCTGCTGGTGAAGTCTACAACTTGTCCAAATCATACGTGTCAATGAACATGCGCCTCAAACAAGAAACATTGGCAACAGGTTCGATCAACGATTTTGTTCTCACACAGAAAACAAGTAGTTTCAACAAAATGCCACCGTCTCTCGTTGGTTTAGTCAAGAACATCAACATCTTTGCAGAAAGAGCAGGGAAGATTGAAGACATCAGAGCGGTTGGATTGCTCAAAAACGTTCTCAACAACCTCACCGACAGCAGAGACAAACCTGAAATGCTTTCAAATCCTTTTGCTGTCAGGGACAGTTCATTCACCTACTGCAATCCTTTTGTTTTGAAAAAAAAACAAGGCACAGACCCTAGCGAGCATTTGGAGGTGGAAGTCCAGATTCCATTGAAGGATTTGGTCAACATTGGCAACGTTCAAGCATACTCAACTGCAAAGTGTGGGCAGACACACATTCACTTGGAATTAGAGAACAACCTTCAATTTTTTCAAGCACAGGGCGACGATTTTGACATAGGTGCACTTGATGCAGGCGGAAAAATCCAATTTGCCCCTACAGGTTTCCTCGGTGCGAATTCGCATTGGGGTGCTGACCAAACAGGAGGCGTGCCAAGCACAACTGACTTCAACAAAGGCGAAATCAGCATTGACGCTCAAGGAAACCTTGTTGGTTGGACTTCTGACAGGATCTACGCTGACTTGAAACTGTCTCCGTTTTGGGTTTCACAAGCACTCAACATTGTAGACAAAACATCAGGCAAATTTCAATTTCTTAGGTTAGTCGTCAATGCCATTGTGTTGAACCAGGATGGCACACTTTTGCTTGGGTTTGATGGCACGAACCCCGTGGTAGACATGACCGCGAAGTTCTTGACTACAGCAAAAGGTGAAGTTTGCAAAAACAAAGCGGTTCAAAATGACGACCGCACTACTACGACAGTCAAACTAGACGACATCACAGGCATCGTTCCAGGTCTCAGAATCATAGCAGAACCAGGTCAAGCAGGCACGGGTGCTACTGATGGAAGAATAGGTGCAACTGCCGTGCACGTAGCAAGCATTGACGATGGAACAAAGGTCGTCACTTTGACCCCTGCGATGGCAGGGGCACTAAACAATGCGGACAAGGTGCGGTTTGCTTCAGACAAACTTGCTGTGGAAGGTGAGGCGATGTCAAAAATCTTGGTGGGTGATGTAGTTGCATCGAACGTAGTGGGTGCTGTCACCAATGGAACAAAAGTGACAAACGTCGACGCTGCAAACAAGACTGTCACGCTTGACCAAGTCATCGCAGAAGAAATTGCAATAGCAGCAGAAATCACTTTCACGCAAGCAAAAAGCACAAACAATGCTGACATCAACATCAAGGGCGTGGATGCAGCAGCAAAATTGAACATTGACGCACCTGAGTTGGTTCTCTACAAGAACGAGCAAGGGCAAGTGCCAGACCAAATCAACTACACCACCTACTTCACAGAAGAAGACACGACCAACAAGGGCAGTTCTCTTCAAAAAGTGCATCAGTCCAACGCCGCGGCAATCAACTGTGTGATGGTTGCACCAAAGACTATTCACAGAGCGACTTCGTCTTTTCAAACTCTAGACAAATCAAGAATTCGTGTAGACAACAAGGACTTGCAAGACAGAGACTTTGTGAACAAATCGTCTCTCTCCTACGACTTGAAACACAAGACAATGCTGAACATGGGAGAGCAAGCGCAGAATTTGACTGAGATGAGGCAATGCACACAGCAGGCACAATTCACAAGCGCGGAGCAACATTTAGGTGAAAGTGCGGTGGTCGTTGACTCTTTGATGTTCCCTCTCCCTCCATCAAACAGACCCAAAATGATAGAGTTGAATTCAGACAAGAGCAATCATGACGGTAGTTTGGACCAGGGCATCATCGTGCATAGCGAAATTGAAAGGTCGATTTGAGCAAAATGTGCGTCAAATGGCACCCGAAAAAAAAGAACATTCAATCAATACTACTTGAAAACAAAATGAACGGTATGAGTGATGTGAAAACATTCACGCACAAACACCTACAGCAACTTTTTGAAGTCGACGACAGCAAAGGGAAACCAAAGCGAGTGAGAAAACCAAACGGCGACTACACAAAATCAGCACTGAAGTGGAATCTGAAAATGCTCAAGCAAGGAAAGACGAAGGTTCACGCTGACACAAGCAAAGTCTTCAATCCAAACACGCAAAGACTTGTGATGAGAAAGCACAACAAAAACAAGCAAGTGATTGGATCAGTGCTAGTCACAAACAGAAAAAAAAAAACCAACGTCAGGCAAGAGAAGCAAGTGGCGACCAAATTGAAGCAGTTGGAATCAGGCGCGATCAACACGCTGACCGTCGATTTGTCTGTTGTCAATCTCAAGAAGTTTTTCGCTCTCTACTTGGAGCACGTGAAAACAAAGCGCGTGGCAGGGAAAGTGTTCGGCACAGACCAGTGGATTGCCTTTAGCAACAAGAACATCAACGACATGCTCAGCAAAGATCTAATGGCGGCGCAGATGTCCGGCAGCGACCAGCGGTTCATCAGCAAAGCATCGACGTCTAGCACTGTAGAATTGGAAGTCATTGACCACAAATCAAAAGACAAACTCGGCGGCGGATTCTTCAAGCACTACCACACTCTTGACGGCGTAGACTTGAGCAGACACGACATCTACCCTGAGATGCCAAAAGACGGATGCAGAGACAACTGCCTCTACAAATGCTTCGAAAGTTGGGGACTGAAAGAATCAAAACTTGCTCTGCTGAAGCAGACCATCTGCCAAAACTACGTCGCCAACTTCAAGTTGAAAGAGATTGCAAGTCTGCTCAACGTCTACATCAAAATCAACAAAATTCTTCTGGTCAAGGGCAAGGAAACCACCAAGACTGACTACAAAGGAGACAAGAACGACCCAATGATTCACATCGCAACCTTTGACAACCACTACTTCTTGGTAGAGAAAACAGACATCAGCAAGTGTGCTTTTGAGAACTTCAACGAGGTCAAGCACCTAGACAACTGGAAGAACATCGTAGGCAAACCACGAGGCGACCGTCAAACCCATCAGAGAAGGAACGGAAGAGGCATCAGCAGTTTGGATTTGGTGAGAGGTCTAATCAAGTTCAACTACATCAAAGACATTCCTGCACACGACTTGATGAACACGCAGTTTTGGAATCAGCAAGTGAAGACGTCTGTTCTTGACTTCGATGAGGACAAATGCTGTCGCCCAATGAAACCAGTCAAGCAGAAGCGCAAAGACTTCATCAGAGTGTTTGTGTCGGTGAACAAAGACAAGACACAGTGCCATTTGAAAGCGGAAACAGGCGAGAGAGGCAAGTTTGATGGCGCAACAGCAGTGGCAGAGTTGGTGGCGTTCCTGCCCACTGTTGGAAGCAAACTGCTGATGATTTCTCACAACTCAAAGCACGACTACTACGCACTGAGCAAACACATGACAGAATGCCACCCATACGAACAGCACGGCACTGTCAAGTGTGCGATGGGCAAGGCGGTGAACATTCTTGGCAAGGTTGCGCAGATGCAGATGATGGATTCAAACAACCTGTTTGGCATTCAATTGAAAGACTTTCCGAGAATGTTTCAGATCAAACCAAACAAGAACCCTGCCTCCTACTTGATGAAGGCGTATGACCAGTTCCGCAACCGAATGCTTCTTGCTACTGGTCTTGATGTCCACGACTACAACACACTGCCGACACTAGCAAATGATTTTCTCAAAGCGACTGAGTGCTACGAGGGATGCTTCGAAATAGCAGGCGTGCCTCGCAAATTCATTCAAGACTGTGTGGTTGGTGGCAGAGTGTGCATGCGAGACAACGAACGGCAGATGTGCAGCAAGAATGTTTCGGTTCTTGACGCCAACTCGCACTACGCACACGCGATGTCTCAGCACGGATTCATCAAGGGCACACCGAAGATCATCCCTGAAGACAAGTTGGACGACAGAGAGTGGTTGATGAAGCAAGACCAGTTTTTTGTGGAGGCAAAAGGTGTGTCTTCAAGCGAGAGCACGCCTTTCCCTGTCATTTCAGTTCAAAAGAAAAAAAAGAATCAAATGGTGAGAGAGTGGACTAACGACACTCATCTTCAAACGTTCATGATGGACAAATTCACCGCTGAAGATGTGGAGAAGCACCAACCCTTTCAATGCAAGGTTCTGCGCGGATGCTACTTTGACGAGGGCACAAACGACAAGAACAAAGAGGTGATCAGCACGCTGCATCAGAAAAGGCAGGAAGCAAAAGGAACGCCGATGGAATTGATTTTCAAGGCGATTCTGACTGCGGCGCACGGATGCTCGATGGTCAAACCGATGAACACAAAGACACACTTCATCCCTGAGCGCAAATGGAGACGCTACTTCTCCAAAAACTACAACTACATCGTGTCTCACCAGCACATCAAGGGAGGCACTCTCTTCACGGTGAATCAAGGGTTTGCTACTCACTTCAACGCTGTGCACATTGGTTGCTCTGTCTACAGTCAGTCAAAGCAACTGATGAACGAGGCAATGTCTATGGTGCAGACTGCAAAATGCACAGACACAGACAGCATTCACTTGGACACGGAAGAAGTCGCAACACTTGCAGCGAAATGGAAGGACAAGCATGGACACAATCTGATTGGGAACAACCTTGGACAGTTCAAGGTGGAAGCACAGGCAAAGAAAGCGTTGTGTGTCAGCAAGAAGTCACACTTTCTCTCCGAAGACGACAGAATGCGAATGAAGGCAGTGCCAACACTTGCGGTGGTTGAGCGTGCAAACACAGATTTCAACGGTGATGTCTGGGACTTGTGTGAGCATTTGTTCAGGGGCGACCCTGTGTCTTTCTGCCGTCACGCTGAGAATCAAATTGAACATGTGATTCATCACCCTGTGTGCTGACGTAGACTGTGTCTTGCTCACCCATTTCTGTCTCAAGCGACACCACCTTGGTTCTCAACGCTTGGTTTTCTTTTTTCAACTTCTCTACCTCTTTTGTCAATTCATCAATTTCATTTTCCAAAATTTTGATGAAACCCCAACTCATTTGCATTCAATCGTCATTTCAATCAGATTGAAATACACGCATGTCATGTGCAATGGCATCGCAACACACCATTCAGTTGCGTGAAGTAGAAGACACTAGCGACCACCTTCCTGGGCAGTTCTCCGTTCCTTTGAAGAAGGATCTGTTTTTAGAGCAAGGCGATTCGGTAGTCATCAGGCAGGCATTCTGCGACACAGTTCAAGACGGCAAAATCAACATCGCCAACGACTACAAATTTGACACAACCCCTGTTCCGTTGACGATCAAGTTTGGGCGGATCTTGACCAACACTTTGGACGACAGTTTCGTCAAGTTGTGTGGGTTCGGCGACAACGAACTCACTCCTACGGCGTTGACAACTGCCGCTGCCACCACTGGAAACAACCACATGATCGTCACAGGGCAAACCATACCTGTGAATCAAACAGGAATGATAGAATCAGGCACCAAGTCGCATTTGGTCAAAAGCATCTCTTGCGTTTCTGGTGGCAAGACAGATTTCTTGGTAGAAAACAACATACCAGCAAATGAGATAGGGTCAGGTGTCACTATTCAATACTACAACACGGTGAGCACGGCAAGTCCTGATCACGACAACTACGTGCTGATGAACTTGAACACAGGGCACACAACCTCAATGACTGTGGACAGCGTCAATGGCAAAGACATCACCTTTGCAAATGATGTGCCCACAAACGTCAAGGCAGGCATGTTCATCAAGGACATGACTTCTACAAAAATGAAACCAGCAGTCAACGAAATTGAGAACATCAATGGAAAGGTGATCACAGTCAAGAGCACTATGACGACAGCACCGAGCAATGGAGACAAAATCACGGCACTCTACCTTGGAAACGAGGTCAAACACTTTGAATCTTTTGTCTTGAGGGTGCCGGGGCATTTTTGGTCAGAAACCGACACTACATACATTCAATGCACGGACGTGTCAGGCAACATTCAATTCAAACAATGTCACGTTGAAAACGGCGAGTGGTTCACTATGGAAATCAAGTTCAACGTGGGGGCGTATGTGCTTGCAGACTCACAGAAATTCAACTTGACAAGCGACCTACACATTCACCAAATCAACATCAGCGACGTAGCAGACGCAGACACAGAGACTCACTTTGCTGAACCGCAGATGACGACGCTGACCATCAACATCCCTGTGGGAAACTACACACCTGGTGAAATTACCAAAAAAATGAACGATCAATCACAGTCAATAGGAGCGTTAGGCGAAGTGGATGTTGCAAATCAAAACTACGAAAACAAAGACAACACAGCAGGCACTGAACTGCTCATGTCTAGTGCTGAAACAACAAACCGAAGTGCTCTTGACGTGAACACGCTAATGTTTGTGCGTGAAGATGGCGACAGCATAGCATTGCTCAACCAGAATCAGTTTTGGGTGGGCGCACCGTCTTTGGCGATTGATTACGACCCAGACTTGAACACTTTCTTTTTTGAAAACATGCACCTGCCGTTGCATGCCAGCAGCGGTGGTTCTCAGTCGTCTGGGCAGGAAACATCCATCATCGGTGTGCCTGGCAACGTAGACACTGGCACTGTTCAAATGAAGCACGTAGGAAGAGGTGGTGGCATTTTCACATCAGACCTTCAACCTGCAAGCATTTGGGGCAATCAGTTAGGGTTCAGCAACAACTACAAACCATTGTTTACTCGTGGCGTAAGCACAAGGCATTTCAGGCACGACCAATCGACTATCAAAATCAATCCTCTTGTCTGTGACAATCTCAACGACCACACTACCTCTATGTTCCTCAACGCCTCGTCATTCATGAATCAAAATCCAGGTGCTGGGGCAGGCAACAACGAAGTCAAGGGGGGCACAACACCTGCGGAGAAATTGAAGAGTGGACCTGTTGAAATAGACGGCAACGAATTCACAAAGGTGTTTGCGGACCGCAACGTAGACAGAACATCGATGCAGACCACCCCTTACCTCCAAATTGAACTCACAGGCATACCCAACGTTCAGCACAACTCGTTGTCTACTAAACCGATCGCTCAAGTCGTAGGCAAATGCTACACGACAGGCAGACACACGGCATCAGCAGAAGAAGGCGTGCTCTACACTCACCAAGGTGCACCGATGCAGGTTGGCAAACTAGGATGCAGAACATTGAACCCCAACGGCAGTCTTGCTGACACAGGCGGCGATTCATGCGTGTTCCTAGATGTGGTGAAAGCACAAGCACAACCGCCACGAAAATGAAATCTTTTAGTGTTGTACACACAATGGTTCAAAAGTTTCATTGCACTTACGGTCAGTCAGAGAAGATGACGGTGCCAAACCTCAGAGCACTCGTGCAGAAGCACAACTTTGTCAATGCCATCAAAGGTCATTCAAGAATGAGGAAGAGACAGTTGATAGGCGCTTTGATTCACCACTCTCCGCACAAACCTCAGAAGAAGGACAAGTTGTCTGCCAAGTTGGTCCCAGGCATCCACGACCCTCTCTACGGCAAGAAAGGAGTAGCAAAGGGGGCGAGAGAGCAGTTCGAGAAGAAGCACGGCAAGGTTCCAACAGCAAAGAGTCCAAAGAAAGCGCATTCATTCGTTGAGTTGCCAAAGAGGCGGCGACAGAAACCTGCAAGATGCAGGTGATTTTTTTCTTGAGTGAGAGTACATGTGCAAGAAGAGAGGAAAGCAAATGAATGGGCACGACCCTTTGGTTGAGAAGAAGGCAAGGAAAGAATGCCTCAAGAAGGAAGCGAAGAAGAACAGGCGAGTGCCTCGGGCAGTTGTTCCGTCGTGTCAGAACATAGGATTGAGCAAGAAGGTGCATCCTGTGTCCAAAATGGTAGAAAAAAAAAAGAAGAAAAGAGCAAGGAAGAAATGAGTTGCTACATGTGCGATGAAGATTTCCGCTACGACAGCAACGACGAACCCATCTATGGTCTGCTCTACGGACAGAAGGTGTGCCCAGAGTGCTACAGAAGAGGCGAGAAGTCATTGCTGTGGTTGGAGACACTTGGCACAGTGGCAAAAGAACACACGTGTTGCTACTCACCCAAAGCAGAAGATGATGTCTGGGTAGAGGACACGGATGAGGATGACGCTTCTTCATCTGATGAATGCCAAGACCACTTGTGAGGTGGCAGGTTCTTGGGCAGGGGGTAGTTGTAGCATGCACGGCACTCTCTGCACACATAGACAGGACCTTCTGCTACATCAGGCAAGTATGAGGTCAGCGCTTCTACTTCTTTTGAGAAGTGTCGGTCGTCGTGCACACAGCACCAGCAGACGGTTGTGAGATTGCGGTCAATCAAATCTTGTTTCCAGTTCATTGAATGTACATTCGATCATTCATTTGAGTCGTTTTTTTTCATTTCGTTTTTTTTCATTTGAACCACTGACCGTAGCAGTCTGCTTGCTCTGCGACGCGTTGGGTTCAGAAGGTTGTAGACGACGTGCTCCGACACTGCACGTTTGCGGTCGTAGTGGTTTTGCATCAATCTGCTAATAGTTTCCTGTGATTGACACATAGACAGGGAATCACACACACTAACGGTGCCATCAGGGAGCAAGAGAGTGAGGTTGTGAGTGATGCCTTTCATTTGCTGTTAGTGTTCAACTTTGTCCTCAAATGGTTTTTTTGTTTGCGTGCATTTTTGGGGAAAAAAAAGCATTCTTTGCTCTTTGCTGTGCGTGTGCAAGCAATAGCAGGTAATCACTACCTAGTGAAGCGTCTTGTTCATTTGCCATCTTTGCCATCTTTGTCGCGTTCGTCTTTGCCACCCTTTGCCTTGCAGGCGCTGACTTTGACAACCTTTGCTGTGCCGTCCTTTTGCTCACATCTGCGTTCGTGTGCCTTGCGGTTGTGCGGCGACTTCTCAATGCCCTTGCCAAAGTGTTCCTGCTGATCAGGGCGTGCATCTTGCGGTGGATCTTGCGGTTCCAACGGAGGCATTTGATCGTCGTCCTCTTCTAAAAGAAACACGCCCCTGCGGTTGGCGTGGTTGTCATGCTCGCGCAGAGAAGAGAGACCAACGTAGACGATGCCGATCTCAATGACTTCCTCCTTGACTTGTTTTTGTGTGAAGAGTTCAACGATGCCTGCCTCTTTCAGAGTGCCGTTGTGCTCGAAATCTACGCGTTCGTGATCGTTGTTTGTGCTTGAAGATGATGTGGAAGTAGTAGATGCCTTGCTTGACTTGCGTGCGCTGTTCAGTGGCACAGGCGAGGTAGAGGTAGGCGACACAATTTCCCTCATGCCATCAAAGACAAAGTTTCCACGCTTGTAGTCCAGATCGTTGTAGTCTTCCATTGTTGATGCGCCGTGCAGTGCCAGTTCCTCTGCCACATCCTGGACGGTCTCAAAGTGAACTAGACTGCCGGTGTAGCATTGAAAGACTGTGCGCTCGTGTCCCTCGCTGCATTTGGAGATGGCAAGGTCACACTGCTCCTTGTCCACTTGCCCTGTCCACTCAAAGTCATTCGGCATTGGTGTTGTCGAGTCTTCGTGCAGTAGTTGTTGTGGCGGCGGATCAGTGAAGACTTCATCAGCATCTTGCGGTGGTTGTTGAGGCGGTTCTTGCGGAGGTTGTTGTGGCGGTTCTTGTGGAGGTTGTTGAGGCGGTTCGAGCGAGGGCATTTGGTCGTCATCGTCATCATCCTCATCGTTGTTGTTGTCGTTGTCGTCATCGTCATTGTCATCACTTCTTGTGTTCGTTGATGTTGGTGGTGCGAACACGCAATTGTGAAGCACTTCTTGTTCGATAGATGCCATAGGCATAGTTTTTTCTTCTTGTTGTGTCCTATCCCATTTTTCATGTGCGAACACAAAGTTGCCTGTCGGATCAACATCAAGTCGATTTGCGACTCTTGTTGCTACGTTGTGAAAGTTGTGAAATTGACTGCTTCTGTTTTCCTTGTCAAAAAACACGCAGTGATAGTCGTATGTGCCGTCGCGTTCTTGTGATGTAGCGACTTCAAAACCACAAGGGAAAAAACTTGAAAGGTCATCTTTGACTCTGCGAATTTCTGTTCCATCACAGGGAACAAGACAATACTCTTCATCATCAGCATTGTCATCTTGTGGTGGATCTTGCGATGAACTTTCAATGTCATCTTCTTGTTGGTCAATTTCCCAGCACCTGTCGCAACATTCTCTTGGGGCATCTCCTTCTTCCCAATCAGTGGTGGATGCGAGGTTTTCACACCCTTCCGAGTTGCACTGCGGTGGATCTTGAGGGTTCCACGGTTCTTGTGGTGGATCTTGTGGTGGATCTTGTGGTGGATCTTGTGGTGGATCTTGAGGTGGATCTTGTGGTGGATCTTGAGGAGGATCTTGTTGTGGTGGGTCTTGCGGAGCACATTGAATTGCACCTTGTGGTCTGTCAAACGAATCAAGGATCTGTCCAACAGGCGTGCCATCCACCACGTGAAACACGTGAAGGAACAGTCTGTGGTGCACGTAGTGCGTGACGCCTATCACTGCGTTGATCTTTTGCTGATCAAATTCACGACGTGCATCTTGTTCCACATGACTGCGGTGAAGTAGACACGTTTGGTTGCCATTGTCGTCAGCGCCGTAGACTACACAATAGTCGTCTCCGCTTCTGTTGCGACGTTCTGTGAGCACAACCTCTTCTCGAGCGATGTCAATGTGAAGAAGATCCCTGCTTGAAAAATTTTCGTGTGTAGTGTCAATCGTGTTGCAATGTTGTATCGCTGCCGCCAAGCACAGCGCTTCATTGCCGTAGTCTGCAAGGTGAAAATACGCTGTCTCGTGTCTCCACTCGCCATCATCGTCGTTTTCGCCGTTGCGGTGATGCCAAGATGTGACGTCAAAATGATCGGTCCCAGAATTGGCGCGCGATGCTGAAGAGGTTGTTGATGCAGAGGTGCGACCACGCGTGCGCATTTCGTCATCAGTGTGACGATCATCATCTGACACGCTCAATCTGGCATTCCGCCTGTCGACAGGGCAGCGGTCGTGGTTCTGAAAATGCTGGTTGATAGATGATGCTTCAAAAACGTGCCCACACTTGTCGATTTGACGCAATTCGCCTGCTTCTTCGAACGGCAGAAGAGATGTAGGACAAGTCTCTTGACCCTCAGGGACGTTCTCCAAGGTGATGGCAGATGTCGGCGGCGGTGGTCGTTGTCGTGGTCGTTGTCGTGGTTGTGGTTGTTGCGCAATCATGTTTCGTGTGTCTTCCGCTTCCGACGCATGACTGCTGTCAGCGAGTAGCACGTAGTGACCGTTGTCTGCTTCAAAGGTTTGACCATCACAAGAATGTAGCATGTGTCCTATGCCGTCTACGTCAATGCAATGTTGAAGAAAATCGCTTGCTCGGTCGCCAACCATGGCACGAATTGCGCCGTCCTCGCCTGCTTCTTGAAGTGCATGGATTGCTTCTGTTGTGATGCCATTGGGTGTGTGATTGACAAGAGCGCCTGGGACGACGAGCAGAGGCATTTCATCATCTGTCCACCGCTCCATCAATTCGTCACGTGCTTCTTCTTCAGTCAAGACGCGGAACTCGTCATGTGACTCGCGTCCATCAGGAGAGTGCAAATTAGGTGCCGATGTTCCCCAACTGATTCTGTGAATGCCTTGCTGATCACTGATTGATCGCGGTCTCACAAGCGTGTTGAACCCAGCACCATCCATGCCATGCTGTGCAACAAACAATTGGCGAAGCGCCTCAAGATGGTTCAGAGGAATTTGCGGTTGTTGTGGTTGTGGTTGTGGTTGTGGTGGGTCTTGCGGCAACTCTTGTGGTTGCACTCCTTCAATTGGGTTGAATGAGTGAAGATCGTCCTCGCCGTCCTCGTCGTCTGCCCATTCTCCGTCTTCGCAAACTTGTCCTTGCGACACTAGATGGAGAGCGTTGTGAGAGGTAGGTGGGTTGTCGCTTTGCAATCGGCGAACAGTTCTGGCAAATTGTGCTTGACCATCATGACGATGAAGAAATTCGTCTTCATCATGAAAACCAAACCAATCGTCATGACCGTCTACTTCACCATTGTCGATGATGGCATTTTGATAGTGAAGACGACATGTGACTCGTGTGTCGCCTTCCGAAGGATTTTGTGGTGTGTCTTGAGTAGGATCTTGAGGTGGTGGCGACAGCGGTGCAGGTTGTGGTTGTGGTGGTTGTGGTTGTGGTGGCGGCGACGATGGCAGTTGCAGATGGTCGTCGAGCGGTGCGTCGCTGATGTAGATGCCGTGTTCAGGATTGTCGCGCGACGAACCGCCCAACAACTCGTATGCAAAGTGTTGCACAAAACAATGCTGCACAAACCTTTGCACATTTTCGCGAGCATCTGCGGTCATTGTAGTCAAACTCATTTGTGCTCTCAACGCATCATCAGTGACTGCGCTGGATGCAAGTGCCTCAACGTCGTTGTTGTGTGTCGTCAGACAAGCGTGCATCCTTGACAGAGAGCGACGGAATGTCTCGCGTGCCATCCATACCTGCGTGCCATCCACACCTGCGCCACTTGTGCCGATTTCCAAAGCGCTGACTACACGCGCCGCTTCTTGGCGCAACGGTTCAATGTCAGTCCTCGTAGACGATGTGCACAGAGGGCAATGCACACCTTCCCATCGGCAATGAACGTGAAAGATGTCTTGTGCCGTTGCGTTCGCATCGCCTGCAAGAAACAAGGGGGAGAGAGAGAGAGACACAGTCAGTCTTGCACAGTCAACGCTCGGCATACACGCGCACACAACCCAGACGCAATGCACATTCGTTGAGCACGCGCACGCACGGCAATGAGCACCTCCTGAGTTTGATGCGCCGCCTCCATTTGCAGAATTAGGTGGATGGTCAGGGTTGGGCGGTTCGCCCCCATCGGCGTCCGCCATCCTACAGAACAGCACAAGCACAGCATGCACACAGCATAGGCGCATCAATCCGCGTGCCACGTGCACAATTTTTTTCAACAGGGCACACCACCTATGCAGGCACGCGCACCACACTCTCCGCTTTCCAAAACCGTCGCCCCCGTCCAATTCCGTCAAGAAACAAAAAAGTTCTGGCACATTGCCCACAGGTAGGTTGGCGCGCAAAACATGGCATGCGCGCGCGCAAAAAAAGGGGGGTGGAGGTGCTGCGCGAATTGGGATGGGAAAAAAAAGTGAGACCACGGATGGGCACGCCGTTTGCGCAGTGAGACGAGGCGTATCCTTGTGCATCTTTTGCTATGCGGAGGTGTGGGGGGAATGAGTGATGTGGTTTGGGCGTGTGCACACATTTTGCAGGGGCAGGTGTGTCTGGGGCGCCATGGCATGAGGGCAAAAAACCGTCGCCCATGTGTTGTGGGGATTGCGCTGGGAAAAAAAAGTGAGGACTCGGAAACACACGCCGTCTGCACAGCAAGAAAGAGCGTTTCCTTGTGCGTCTTTAGATAGGTGGGGGTGTGGGGGGGTTGCCTTGTTTGGTTTGGGCGTGTGCAGGCAATGTGTAGGAAGAGGTGTGTGTGGTGTGCATGGCAAAATGCCATTTTTTCCTTCCTCAGACAAAACAAGCATGTTGCCGTGCCGTGCCGCGGGTGCCCATCAACACTACGCACTACGGAATGGGTATGGGGAGAGAGAGCACACGCAACCATTGCCTACGATGCATGGGGTGTAGGGGGTGTGAGGGGTGAGGGGGTGCTAGGTGTCGGCACATTGCAATGTTCACGTTCGTGGATGTGCGATGCCATTGGCAAAATCGACAACTCATTTTTTGGAACACAGCACAAAAAAAAAACACGGTTCCCTTGCCCAAACGCCTCACACACAAGGGTGGGGATGCTACGGAATGGACAGGGGGATGGGGGAGCATTGCGCACATACCTGTTGTGTCGTGCCGTTGCTTGTGCACACGCCAAGCGCACAGCGTGAAGTGCGGTGTGTGTGTGTGGTGTGTGAAAAATGACTTGAGTTTTCAAGCGTCTTTGACCTAAAAACTAAATGATTGTTGAGTCAAATCGAATTTTGAAGTTCAAGTTGTCGTCCATTAGAAGTCATTCGCGTTGCGAATGAGTTCTCCACAGACTTGGTGAAATTTGAACTTCTCAAAAATCTTTTTGCCACGACACGCGCGCCCCTCCTCTCGCCCTCACCCACTCCGCCACAATGAGCAAACGTAGAGCAGACACGGAGGCATCTGCTTCCTCTACAGACGAAGATGTAGATGCTGTAGTGTCTACCTTTTTCGAACGCGTGGAGGATTTCCACGAGCAGCGCCGCATTGACAAGACGACTTTCACCCTCAACATTGCACGACAGATAGAGCGCAATGACATGCTCGACGCGGTGCGCACTACCATCTCCACGCTCGACGCTGTGCGCGGCAAAGATGTCGTCGCAGAACCCAAAAAGAAGAAAAGCAAGACCGGCGTTCACACGCCGAGTCAGAAACTCACGGTGAGCACTTTGCCTTCTTCCCCTTCTCCTTTCCTCTCGTCTTGTGCTTTTTTTCACGCGCCTTGCTGCATGTGTGTGTGTCTTGCTCCGCGGCGCCCTTGCTGTGCCCTTGCACGTGTGTGTGTGTGCGCGCGCGTGTGTGTGTGCCCACGTGCAGATCCTTGTCAAAAAGGCAGAGACCATCGCCATTGGGTGGCGCGACGGTGATTTCGTCCAGGAAGGCGAGGTCGTTGATCTGAACTACGACTCAACTTCGCCTGTCAAAGACATGGACGACAAGCAACTCCTCAACCTCATCCACATCGGCAACCAGGTTCGCAACTCTGCCATCGTGTTCCAAGCGCACGTCACTTTCCGCCTTGGCGAGTTGGTCTGCGCGCTGATGGTGTGGGCAAAGAAGAACTCCACCGCAAAGCAAGGAGGTGGCAACGCGCAGAAACTCTTCAAAGACAAAATCCAACAACTCAAGATGTTTGGGTTGACCAAGGCGTATGGTGAGCGCATCCTGTGCACCGTGGCAATGCTTTGCCTGCTCGTGCTATGCCTATCCTGCACTGTCCTCGCACGTCATTGATGCCGCTCAACCACCTTTTTCCTCGCCCCCCTACCTCCTTCTTGCACAGGTCTCCTCAACTTCTTCGTCCTCTGCTCCGTTCACCGCAAGTCAATGCTCTGTGCTGTGCCGTTCCTCTGCCTCCCCCCCTTCCTTTGCCCCCCTTCCTCCCTCCTCCTGCTACCTCTTGCTAGTGTGTGTGTGGTCAATGCTATGCGCTTGCTCTGTGTGTTGTGTGCGTCCAGCGTGCTTCAAGTTTGTTTCCCCGCACAGAGACGTGATTGACTTGGCACACAAAATCAAGAAGCACCTAGACTTGATGGTCGGTCCCCTTCGTCTCGTGTTCGCCCAACCTGCGCCCTCGGTCGTCATCAAGAAGATGGATGAGGTTGTCCTTGCGTCGCGCGAGGCGCAGAGCGAGAAGGTCCTGGAGATGATTGACGAAAAGGCGTCGGACAAACTGAACCCCGATGCCCTCGACGGACACTACGGTGAGACCTTGTGTGTGTGTGTGCCTGCCCTTGTGTGTGTGTGCCTGCCCCTATGTGTGTGTGTGTGCCCTTGCACGTGCACTGATGCCTGTTGTGCTCTGTCCTTGTGTTCTCTTTCAGATGACGAGGCGTTCGTCGAACAGCAACAGCAGGACGTCGAATACGAGTTCAAGGTCGTCGAACCAACAGCAGAGACGCAGACCATTGACCTCGAGGAGCAGGCGGACGGCACATTCAACCAGATGCACACCGCAATCCAGCACGGTGGTGCCACCCAGCAACAACACCACGACGATCAAGTTGAAGCAACGCAGCAAGACACGCAAGCACTTTTTGATGTCGCTAACAACCAGGACAACCAGGACGAGGTCGAAACCCAGGACTTGTCAGCGCCCAGTGCCGACGGAGAACTTGCCAAACTGATCGGCAGCATCGACATCACTTCAAAGACACAGAAGGTCACATTCAAGTTCTTCGTTGGAGACTTTGAACAAGAAATTGAGAAAGACATCAACGTCGACGACAGCATCAACAAAACATTCAAGGACTTTGAGTTCCGCGACGCCCCCGACTTTGTCCTCAAAGACTTTGTGGCAAAAGAATACCGCGACATTGAAACCCCTGAAGTCAACAAGGACAAACCTCCCATCGAATTCAAGGACAACACAGGGACAAGTGTAGACGGACACAAACTCAACAAGGGGGACAAGTTCTCCGCGATGGCGGACTACCGCAACACCATCCTCTTCCTCGGCACGACCTCCGGCATCGGCAAGTTGACCAAGTATCGCCAGCAAACGGCGGCGACTGGCACCTCTGCGACTGGCACCAACTAAGTTTTGTGTGCTCGTTTGCTCTGCCTTCCTCTTTTGCACCCTGCTTTTTGTTTCACTCTT
>Ga0099797_100433_pt1 | contig 24447 bp, 20 predicted proteins | sample Uncmet_Sort48C_1_FD_89871 | JGI IMG/M metagenome (GOLD analysis project Ga0099797, IMG submission 89871) | Marine eukaryotic communities from CALCOFI LINE 67, Pacific Ocean - C012_Sort48C_1 | ecosystem: Environmental > Aquatic > Marine > Oceanic | place: Pacific Ocean: Monterey Bay | collected...
TTCCTCAAACGAGGGGACAACAACAGCAACAGTCTACAAATCTCTCTTCGACAGCGATCCCTCTAGATTTCGTCAGATTTCTCAACTGAATTCCTCAAACGAGGGGACAACAACAGCAACAGTCTACAGATCTCTCTTCGACAGCGATCCCTCTAGATTTCGTCAAATTTATCAACTGAATTCCTCAAACGAGAGGACAACAACATCGACAGTCTACAAATCTCTCTTCGACAGCGATCCCTCTAGATTTCGTCAAAGTTCTCAACTGAATTCCTCAAACGAGAGGACAACACCGGCAACAGTCTACAAATCTCTCTTCGACAACGATCCCTAGGCTCTATATTTCGTCAAATTTCTCAACTGAATTCCTCAAACGAGAGGACAACAACAGCCACAACAGTCTACAAATCTCACGTCAATGGTTTCAGATGGTTTTTTTGTAAAGGACAAAAGTCGACTCACGAAAAAAGTTGGATGGAAAAGTTGACCGAAAAAGTCAGAGATTTCATGTTCAGGTGGGCGCCAATTATTATGTGAACAAACAGGGAAACTAAAAAGTCTAGAATCACGGAAACTCTTCACACGACAGACATGCGTCAGTATCTCATTTGATCTATCAAATCGATCATACTCTCTTGCAAATTGATTGATACAGATAATTCAAAAAGCAAGAGGAAGATTTAGAGGAGTTTTTTTTTTCACAAAAAGGATGGATTTAGATATTGACAATTTAATTTGAACTGACAACAAACACATCGATCGACCTGTTCGATTGAACACCTTGAATTTTAGCTTTTATCTCTTTTTGTTCTACTTCAAAAATCATTATATAATTTGATTCCCCCTGTAATGATGCATCTCTATCTCACAGAGACGGAGCTAGAGTGCGCTTTTCGATCAAGTTTGATCGATTTAAATCAGGGAAATTTATTTTCGATCAAGTTTGATCGATTTGAAACTGACACATCGATCGACCTGTGCGATTGAACGTCTTCAATTTTGGATTTTTCTTTTATCTCTATTCAAATTCTCATTCTTTAAAAAATCTCTGAAATTTATTTTATCTCTATTTCAAAGAGGCGGACTACGATTCCGATGAATCACAATTGTCCTCTCATGCAGATTGATGAAGTTTGATCGATCTGTAGAGGAAATTTCTTTTCGATCAAGTTTGATCTGATTTTAGATCTGATTCATTTAATATCTGACGAATGCTGATCGGTGGTTCGGCATTTCAAATCTTATGCGTTGGAGGTGGAGGTGGAGATAATGACTTGGAAAATTGAAAAAGATGTGTAATCCCAATATTTTTTTGTTTAATGTGGACAGATTCTCGAAAGTTTCTCTCTCATCGTGGACCTCGTCCGATAACGATGATTTTTGACAGAATGCCTTAAGTTTTTACGATGATAATTTTAAAATTTAGATGATTTTCATTTTGCCGTTTTGTTTATGGATTATCTAAGGAAATTTAGTTAGTCGAAGACTCGAGGACAACCCTCTAAGTTTAAATTAGATCATATGATTTACAAAGTTAAAGTTAAAGTTTGGCTTTTCAAAGGTTGGCCCCCAAGCGGCGAATACAAAAATTGCTTGGTTACAATACCTGGGTCAAATGGTTGACCTCAAATTCCTTCCAGGAGTCTGGAGAGCGCATGACATTGCGTAAAAAGGTCGGCTGCCATGGAGCGGATATGACGTCATGTCAAGTCCGAGGCAGAGTCTGTGGGTGTGCATTATGCATACTCACCCCAGGATGCACACTCACCCGAAGTTATGGCGTGACTGTCACTCTGACTCCGATGAGTTATCATTGCAACGGGCCAGCTAAGTGAGCTATTTGGAAGACGAAATAACAATAAGTTACAACCCGCAAACGCAACGAAAACGAAGATCAAAAAGTGACGAGGAAGGAAATCAGCGCTCAAAGATGCGAGGTATCGCAGCAGTCATTTTTTGGCAAAATGAGGGCGACAATTTCAATGAAAAAAGCAATTCGAAAAGTTTGGCTACGAGGAAACTAGACACATCAGTTTGGAAAGGCTCAGGCTAGCAATCAAAAGCCAGACAATACGCCACGACGTGAGCAGCCAATACACTGCAAACATACCAAACTCGACCGCTTAACCAACTCTCTGGCTCCCTGCCGAGTAGGCCTACCGTTTGCATAGCATGTGGATTCTGGAATAGTACAAAGACCTCAATTTCGAATGACTAACCACCTCTCTTGCCCAAAGACCCCAACTACTAAAGCAGCGCCAAGTCCAGGACCAGACCAGAGCAGTAAGGCAAAGTCTCTAATCTAACTGAGCTAAGTCCCTGACGCATTGACCAGAGGAACTCGAACAAGATGGCAGATATGAGAAGGGTTTGGGGTCGAGTGGCGGTATGAAAAGGGTTTGAGTGGCGGTATGAAAAGGGGTCTAGTGGCGGTATGAAAAGGGGTCGAGTGGCGGTTCCGAGGAGCATTTGCTGGGCCCAGGTCAGGCCTTCTTGCAAGCCTCAGCCCATCTAGAGTCGACTTTCGGTTAAGGGATGCCATTGCTCTTATCCCCCCGCTAGCCTCATTCAATACCCACCCTCGCTCATTCAAGACCTACCTGTAGGTCTGTCTCACATTGTGAGACAACAGCAGGCTGCTAGTCTGTGTTAGACAACAAATCCTCAGAAGGACGAAACCCTCAGGAGAGCGCCTGTCTCTGAGGTTGGCACTGATTTGCCTCCACGCCGGGTTGCCCGTTGTACTAGGGTCCCGAAAATCAGCTCGCGTCTACGGAACCTCGCGTAGACGATGAGAATCGTGGTTTAGGGTTGGCGCCCCCAAGTTGATGATGACGAAGTTCAATGCACGTGTTGCTCAGATCAAGTGCAACATTTTTTGTGTTCGATGCTATTTTTTTTCAATGGATTTTTTTTCATGACTGAGTTGATGGGATTTTTTTTCAATGGAGACGAATCAATGGAGGCCAGAGGAATGAGGTTGGTGAAACTTTTTTAAATGGAGCAAATCGTATCATGTATACAGTATGTCATGAATGGATGCCAGAGGAATGAGGTTGGCGAAGAGAGATCTGTAGACTGTTGCTGTTGTTGTAACTTGTCCCCTCGTTTGAGGAATTCAGTTGAGAAATTTGACGAAATCTAGAGGGCTCGTCGTCGAAGGGATATCTGTAGACTGTTGCTGTTGTTGTCCCCTCGTTTGAGGAATTCAGTTGAGAAATTTGACGAAATCTAGAGGGATCGCTGTCGAAGAGAGATTTTCACACCACTTCGTCCCCTCTTTGTGACATCGTCTGAGGAAATCGCTTGAGAAGTTGGTCTGTGGAACGGTCCCTGCCACCGAATGCAATCGTAATGACATCGTCAGACGTAGTGCTCAGAGAGAACATTAAATACGAGACAGAATCTGAAAGAAAGACAAGCAAGACCCGCAGAAACTGTTCCACATCACGCGGTCCTTCTGTCACGATAGAAAGAAGCCACTTGCTCTTGTATTGGTTTTTGTGCCAAGATAATATTGCTCTTCCACACGCGATCCATTGACTCTAGCAATGAATCTGTCAGAATTGGAAGAAATTCAATCATTGGAAAAACTCAAATACTTTTTCCCAGCACCTGCAGCAACGAATCCGAAGCCAATGGATGCCAGGCTTTTTTCATCAGCAGTTTTCTGCACACCATTCAGTAACAGCAACAGTAACAAAGTCCCCTTCTTCCAAGGAGAAAGACGATTTACCGTCGCATCATCTGGCCCGATCACCTCATACAGATCCAGGATGCTATGAATGCTACTACTGCACTTGTTCACACACACAAAGCACTACTACTCACTGCAATGGGGAAAATTTAATTCCCCGCGGTTGCTGCTGACGAAAGTATCGTCTTTGTCCACAAACCATGCGACCTCTCCGGGAGAAAGGGTCACGGTAAGGCTGTCAATGTCATGAGACGAAGACGAAAGCCACCCGTTGTCTGGAAATACTTTTCTGGCCCAGTTGCCAGCGTTGCAAAATTTCGCGCTGCTTGGTTCCAGGATATTGTAGAGTTGTGCGCCATAGAGAAACGGGTAGGAATCGAGAGTGATCTTCTCTGCGGAAGACTCAGAATTGGAGAAACACCCCATCAGCTTGCCCCTGCTGAAACAGTAGACGTGGTCAGATTTGTACCTCTCAACGTATTCCGGGATCTCGGCTTGGCTCCCGATATAGTGACTGTGTGCTTTATTCAGAATCTTGATAAAAGGCCTCATATCCACAATGCTCTTTTCCATCACTGATTCAGCGGTCGGATCTCTGCCTCTTTTAAGAGCGTCCAAAACCGGCCACATATCTTCACGATTGCCAGGATCTTCTCCTCCGGAAAATGCCCACTCGTTCCCGTAATACATAATAGGAATACCCGGAAACAGAAAACTGAAGGCAAAGGCGTTCTTGAATCGGTGTTCAGCCTGCGTGCGGTTATTGAAATCCAGACTCAAAAAACGCTTTTGGTCGTGATTGTCAACGAAATTGCCCAGAGCATGGATATCGTTAGCGTTGCCCCATCTGTAAGCATCTGTGATTTGTTTGACCTTTTCGGGGAGCGTAGTACGCATCGGCTTTGCGTCAGGTCCAAAATATTCCTGCAGCAAGTAATACAGTGGGTAATTCAGCGTGGAATCGACGGAGCCACCAAGCCCGCTTCTGTGAAAACCGGCAGTCACAACAGCGTCACCATTCAGCACCTCACACATTGTGAACACATTCGCTGTTGCCGAAACTTCCCTCCAAAAGCCTTGCTTCACATGCAGGCAGGCATCCAAGCGCAAACCATCGGGCTGATATTCTGTCATAAAATCCTGGAGCCATTCCAGCAGTGCCGTCCTCGTTTTAGAGTTGTCTTGGTTCAGGTCCGGGAGATTGCCAGCGAGCCATCCCTGTTGTAATTTTTCCAAGTCTTTGAGATTGCGAGGATTCAAATTATCATACGTCGTGAGGTCACCAACAAGGGAACGCTTGTGATACATATCTGTATCGTTGAAAGGTTTCGCGATGCGATCTTGCACGAAATGGAGGTCTGTGTCATCCAATGGAATTTCCGGCGCCACATGATTCATCACGATATCGATCATCAGCCACATATTCTTCGCGGTCAGTGCTTGTCTCAAATCCTTCAGGTCCGCCGCGTTTCCAAAGTGATCGTTGATCTTGTAGAAATCTTGCGTCCAGTACCCGTGATAACCTTTCTTGCTGTTGTGCAACACCGGCGAAATCCAAATAGCGTCAAAACCCATGTCTTGGATGTAGTCCAAGTTCTCGATCAATCCCTTAAAATTGCCTCCGCAATAGTCTGAAAGGGATGCACAGTGTACAGTTGACTCGGTACCGCCGCTCGCATAGACCCGTCCAAAACGGTCCGTTAAAACCTGGTAGATTCTTCGTTTTTTCCAGTCTTCCGCATTAGGAGCCGCAGGGTAGCCGTAGTTTTTGCGATTAAACGCTTCTCTGTTCAAAAACCCTTTCCCAGAAACGCCGGCCATCAACGTAATACCGACTGCGAAACCTTTCCAAGAACTGACACGCATCATTTTTTGGTTGAGATCTGACTCTAAAGGAATATGCCTTAAACTTGCTCTTTTTGAAAATTTAAAACGTGTGCTCTCTCCTCTCAGATTACAAAATGATCGTCACAAATTTCCGAAAATCGCGAGCTTCTCTATAGACTTGGTGAGTCAATCAATGAAGAGAATGGAAAACGACAAAACGGAAAGTATCAAGATTCAACGTCCAAGAGGAATTTAAATACTATAGTATACAGAGGCTGGAACGAAGAATCGACTAACTAAAAACCAGAAACCACGGCAGATATCAGAAGATATCTGCTGAACGACGTGCGGAGTTTGGGCGCTGAGTTTGAAACTCAGAAACTGACAGTCTCACGACTCAAAGAGCAAAATTGTTTTTAGTAGACACAGAATTCGAATAGATGGAATCAGAATCAGACGACTTGACTTGAATCGACACAAAGAAAATTGCAGAGTCTTGACAATGGGAATAATAAAATTTTTTCACACAACCTGGTCGAGTTTTTTTGAAATGAAGTTAGACACGCTCTCTCTTTTGAATACGAAACACTGAGATCTGACATGTGAAATACTTACTGTTTTTTAAAGCATTGACAAGACAATGAATGACCGATGAACTTTGAACCATCAGAATTAATCTGTTGCGCCGATAGAGAGAAACAGATAATGCGTCTTTATGGCGTGAAAAGTTACGACTTAAAATCCGCGCATCCGAACCATGGCCGATTTTGCATCGAACACAAAAAGTTTTGCGCATGATCTGCACAAAACACGTGCCTTAAACTTCATCATCATCAACCTGGGGGGCGCCAACCCCGAACCACGACTCTCATCGTCTACGCAGGTTTCTACGCATCCTGCCGCAGGTCCCGCGTAGGCTAGCGAGCTGAGATTGCGTAGAGTCAGACGAGCTGACTTTCGGGACCCTACGACGGGCAACCCGGCGTGGAGGCAAATCAGTGCCCTGAGCAACCCGACGTGTGGGCAGCCCACCTCAGAGACAGGCGCTCTCCTGAGGGTTTGATGTCTAACACAGACTAGCAGCCTGCTGTTGTGAGACGACAGACCTAAATGGGTCTTGGATGAGCGAGGGTGTAGGTCTTGAATGAGCAAGGGTGGGTCTTGAATGAGGCCAGCGGGGGGATGAGAGCAATGGCACTCTCCCTAAACCGAAAGTCGACTCTAGAGCATGGGGATGAGGCTTACAAAAAGTATGAGACAGTAGACTTTTCTGACCTGTGCCCAGCTGCAGCAAATGCTCCTCGGAACCGCCACTCAACCCCTTTTCATGCCGCTACTCGACCCCAACCCATTTTTATACCGCTACTCAACCCCTACTCAACCGCCTCTGCCAAAAAATGACTGCTGCTATACCTCGCATCTTTGAGCGCTGATTTCCTTCCTCGTCACTTTTTGATCTTCGTTTTCGCTGCGTTTGCGGGTTATAACTTATTGTTATTATGCCTTCCAAGTAGCTCACTTAGCTGGCCCGTTGGAATAATCCCCCATCGGAGTCAAAGTGACAGTCACGCCATAACTTCGGGCGAGTATGCATCCTGCGCACCAACACTGCAGAGCGTGCATCCATTGCACATCAACAGATTCTGCCTCGGACTTGAAATCCGCTTCATGGCAGCCGACCTTTTTACGCAGTGTCATGCGCTCTCCTTCCAGGAGTCTGAGGCCAGCCACTTGTCATTGAGTGACTTGACCGCGGTAGCCAAGCAATTTTTGTATTCGCCGCTTGGGGGCAACCAAACAATTTTTGTATTCGCCGCTTGGGAGCACATATGCATGGTCGAACCTAAAAGCCAACCTTTGGAGACATCATCATCAACAAAATGCTCTAATTTAAAGAGGGTTGTCCTCGAGTCTTCGATTTAAATTCCGGTTAAATAAGTTGGAGGGCTGTCCTCGAATCTTTAGACCTCGACTCAATTTTTTTCGATTAAATAAATTTAAAATTTCCTTAAATAATAACGCTACTACATGTCATTCATTTAAATTTCAAAAATTATAATATCATTGTCAAAATTATCATTGTCAAAAGGGTGTCAAAAAGCATTTTCACAAGTTCAAAACCAATCAAAGCTTAAACTTAAACATTCTATCAAAAATCATCGTAGTATCCGACCACGATGAGAGTACAAGTTAAACTTCCGTGATTCTTAAACTTCCGTGAATCACGAAAGATCGATCAAACTTGATCAATCTGCATCATCATGAGAGGACAATTGTGATTCATCGGAATTGTAGTCCGTCTCTTTGGAATAGAGATAAAAGAAAAGTCCAAAATTGAAGACGTTCAATCGCACAGGTCGATCGATGTGTCAGTTTTAAATCGATCAAACTTCCCTGATTAAGATCGATTCCCGAAGTAATTTCCCTGAATATAAACGATCAAACTTGATCGAGAATTGCACTCTACTAGCTCCGTCTCGTAGCTAGAGCTCCGTCTCTATGAGATAATAGAGATACATCATTACACGGGGAGTGAAATTATATAAAGAATAGAAATAGAGATATATGTAGCGGATTCGATGCCTTCCAAACTGGGGGCGTTTAGATGGTTCCGGAGCCAGTTTCGGTGGGCAGTTTAGAGGGGGCCGACATATTTCCTAAACTGGTTTAGCTTCAGAGCCATGGAGATGCGCGCAGTGGTTTCAAGGGGGTCGCTCTTCGCGTGTATTCGTGCGAAGCATTTTTCGAATGTATTGCGATCACTCCAAAACTGTCGCGACCACTTCCAAACTGCTACTGTCTGCGGAGTATCTCCATCGCCATAGTTGACCGATCTCGCCGCCATCGATATTGTCTGTCGGTCTTGCTCCGATTTGGTCATGTAGAATGCCAAACCCCTTGCCAGCATTGTTCTGCGTCGTGTATGTCAATAAAGCGTATCCATATTGAGCGTGTGTATCCAACGGCGCAGCGTTCGAGTCGTGCGGTGTTTCTATTGTCGTGTGTGTATTGTTGCGATGTGTCGGCGTCATTGGTTTTTTGTGGCAGCAGTTGTCTGCCCAGCAGATCGCATGGCAGGTCTGTGGTTTTTTTGCGTGAGAATAAATCTGATGAAGGTTCGGGCAGTTCGATCGATTCTCGTGCGATTTGATATATGTGGTCGTCATGTGTGTCGATTCTGTTACGTGTGCGGTATTTGTTCTCTGAGTCGTGTAGTTTTGTGACCATCGACGTTGTTGCCGTGTGTTCCCGTTGTTGCGGTGCGTTCCCGTCATGACCGGCGCCAGCACTCATGTGTATACAGTTGATCTGTGTGGTTGTTGTCATGTATGGTTGAGCAGAGTGGTCGTGTTGTGTTGTGTGAATGTCGATAGCCTCGCGCGTGTGTTGGTGTGTGTCGTCTGAGTGTCAGACTCGATAGTCTCGTGCGTGTGTGCATGATATTGATATTGTAAAAATTTCCCGCCTCGTGCGTGTGTGAGTCTCGGCGATATCGATAGCGTGGACCTATCGATCCCTCCCCGTCTCGTGGCGCGTGACGTCGTGCGTGTGTGAGTGATAGACTCGATCGCATAAGTCCCCCCCAACCCCCCTCGGCGACCATCCTGAAAGGCGGCGGATCAAAGAAGCCATTTCCCGTCTCGTGCGTGTGTGAGTCTCGGCGATATCGATAGCGTGGACCTATCGATCCCTCCCCGTCTCGTGGCGCGTGACGTCGTGCGTGTGTGAGTGATAGACTCGATCGCATAAGTCCCCCACAACCCCCGAATGACTCGGCGACCATCCTGAAAGGCGGCGGATCGAAGAAGCCGCTTCCCGTCTCGTGCGTGTGTGAGTCTCGGCGATATCGATACCGTGGCGAGAGTTTGCGGCGCTTCGGTAGAAAAGAGATCCCGCCACTTTTGCTATTTTGAAAACTAAAAAGATTGCATCTAAGTCGAAAAACAAAACACTTCTACCACAAAAAAAAAAAAAAAACTTTACGCCTGATCTGCTATTAGTATTTATTGCTATCCTTTCCAGAACGAAAGACACACCGTCCACAGTATTGCCAGGCAAGTAGTTCGCTGAAACACGTGGACAAAGTCGCGAGCAGGCCTGCGATGTTCTGGCAACATAGTCACCAAATTGGTTCGGCGCATGATCGCCACTGTAGGAGTGCTCTCATCCCTCGTGTTTCCGATGCCCGCCGTTGCATCAATTTGGTCGTTCTGCCACGTTCTTGCGGCTGTTCTTCTCGTTGGTGTGATGTGTCTCCAATTATAGTGCGCCAATTCTTCGATTCTTTTGATTTCGTCTCTGCATCCTGTATTCGGTGGAAGTATTTCCGGTTGTTTCTCACCTTCCGCCGCGTCTTGATTTTTGCTCTTCGGCGTTTCCCATGTTGTCTCATCGGATTAGCTTCCATATTCTTCCTTTCATACATTGCCTCCTCCGCCACTCCATCCAAACCGCCACCACCCTGCTAAACCCAAACTGCCCACCGAAGCTACTACATATATGATAATGTAGAAGATCGAGAACACCGATAAAGGAGAACCCTACCAGCACTCAAGCCTTTGCTTCATACTTAGACACTAGATAGGCTGCGCATGATGGAATCATGAAGGACGTGAATGATTTGGAATGAAAGGACTTGGATAAAGGATATCATACGCATGCTATGTTCAACATGCACAACCTAAACACAAAGACTCACAAACACTAAGACGCCCACGCTACCAAACATATGACGCAAATAAAACATATGACGCAAATAGGTTTAGGAATGCTACTACTCACAGATAAGGAGAGCAAATAGGTTTCGGAATGCTCACAGATAAGGAGAGATAAATTTTGAAAAATTCAAAAAAAAAAAAAAATCAAAGATAAAAAGCTAAAATCGAAGGTCTTCAATCGAACAGGTCGATTGATGTGTTTGCTGTCGGTTCAAATTAAGTCAGAGACTGATCTCCAAGTCCATCCGTTTTGTGGAAAAGTCAATATCTAAATCCATCCTCGGACCTCGGACCTCCTCTAGATACAAGATACAAGATACCTCCTCTAAATCATCCTCTTAAATTTAAAATCATCCTCGATTATAAAAAAAAGCATCTGTATCTAAAATCAATTTTTGTTCGGATACTCAATTATTCCGCTCCAGTTTCCATTTGTATTGACATCATCATACTCAACTCCAGTTTCCCTTTGTGTTGACATCATCATACTCAACTCCAGTTCCCCTTCTCCAGTTTCCCTTTGTATTGACATCATCATGCTCCGCTCCAGTTTCCCTTCTCCAGTTTCCATTTGTATTGACATCATCATACTCAACTCCAGTTTCCATTTGTATTGACATCATCGCACTCAACTCCAGTCTCCCTTCTCCAGTTTCCCTTTGTATTGACATCATCATGCTCCGCTCCAGTTTCCCTTCTCCAGTTTCCATTTGTATTGACATCATCATACTCAACTCCAGTTTCCATTGGTATTGACATCATCGCACTCAACTCCTGAAGTCCTTTGCTTCGTCGTCGATGCGTCATCATCATCATCGTCGTCATCTTCGTCGATGCATCATGTTCATCACAAGTACTACTCGGTTCTCATGTTCATTGTACTTTTCTCGTAAATACTACTTGTCTCTCTCATCTTCTTTCCATTTTCTCATCTTCTTTCTCTCTGACCCAAACAACTTTTGGACTTGCTTGCTTATTGGATTAATCATTACTGCCGCAGGCCAGACATCAGCAGATTACTGCCGCAGGTCAGACATCAGCAGACTACTGCCGCAGGTCAGACATCATCAGATTACTGCCGCAGGTCAGACATCACCAGACTACTGCCGCAGGTCAGACATCATCAGATTACTGCCGCAGGTCAGACGTCAGAAGTATCAGCCATCTGTTTTTTTTCGTTCTCCGTATCACACACAGAATCTTTTTTCTCCCTATAGTATCAGACAGAGAATCTTTTTTCAAAAAAAACCCTCGATATTATCTCCAAAAGCGTTTTCGATATTATCTCCGAAGGAAGAACGATATCATCTCAACAATGATATATTTAAGTACTCTATTATTTGGCAGATTTAAAAGCATGTAACAAGGTACTTCATGGTATGGACTTTTTCAAAGTGTCCTTAACCGCAAACAAATAAGCAAACTCCGTTGCCGCTCTTCCAACTCCCTCGACATCGACTGCAACTTGAGCAGTCTCTCCTGCAGCAGGCTGTCCTACAGCAGGCTGTCCTGCAGCAGGCTGGTCTGTAGGAGGCTGTTCTGTAGTAGGCTGTTCTGTAGTAGGATGTTCTACAGCAGGCTGTTCTGCAGCAGGCTGTTCTGTTACTGTAGTAGGCTGTTCTGTAGTAGGCTGTTCTGCAGTAGGGAGCAGGACAGCCAGCTCTTTTTCTGTCCAGGTTTTTTTGAACAATTGGCTGTGTTTACTCTCGGCCAACTTTGCTACGACCTCCCCAATAACAATCCCGAGAGCGATTTTTACTCCACCGGATAGAGTCGCAACTCCGCTGCCAAGCTGAATGAAGTAGTCCATTATGTCGGGCAACTCGAGAAACTTGTCAACGTATGGTATGATTGCGTCCAGTCCATTTAGCAATACGGCAGAATAAGCCGCCAGTTTGGCTATATTGGGAAACTCTGTTTGCACTCTCTCCCACCGGTTGTTTATTTTTGACAAGAAGTCGGTAGTGCTACTGTCTTTACTTTCTGACTTACAGTTCTTGTCATCGATTTGCAAGTCGATGTTTGGTCCGGTTTCAGAATCAGTTGGACTAGTATCAGCAGGATTAGTTGGACTAGTATCAGCAGCATTTTGGTCTTGTATCATCGCAAGTGTTATCTTCAGACAATCGACTTTGGTTCCGATCATTTTTTTGACGAGTCTGTTATGATCGCCGATCTGCTTAGCTTCACTGCCGGCCTCGAGAATGCCCATACCCAACCCAGTTACAAGCGCAACAACCAACTCACTTGCGGCACCTCCCCCACTGCCAAAAAGCAAGCGTGTCGCTGCACTCACCCCTACACTCACGCCGACGCCCCCTAAAAAAGAGACACTGAACTTGGCAGCTGATCTCAAAACTTTTCTTGTTTTACTGATTTTGTTGCTCCGAAGTGTTTCTAATTCTTGATTTTTCTTATCCAAAAGTTCTTTAATTGTTGTTTTTGTTTTTTCAAATATCTTTTTGAGCTTTTTTTCGCACCTTGTTTTTTTTTTAGAACCTGTCTTCTTTTTACACTTTTCAGATGCCTCATTATACGCAGCTGCTGCTTCTTCGATCTCGTCTTTTAGCTTATATACTCCTTTAACTTGACACGCAAAAGCTTTTGCGCTTCCGGAAGTACTGTCCAGACAGGGATTCTCTTGTCCTCCTACAGAAACTTGACCTGCCGCGCCCGGAAGATTTGGAAGGATGTTGCTGACACGCTTTCTTATCCGTTGAAACAGGCCTCCTCCCGTGGTACTCCCTGTTCCTTGTCCTGGTGGAGTAACTGGAGCTATCACGTCCGTCACCGTGGGACTCCCTGTTCCTTGTCCTGGTGGAGCAACTGGAGCTGTCGCGCCCGGAAGATTTGGAAGGATGTTGCTGACACGCTTTCTTAGCCGTTGAAACAGGCCTCCTCCCGTGGTACTCCCTGTTCCTTGTCCTGGTGGAGTAACTGGAGCTGTCGCGACCGGGGGACTCCTTCGTCTCAATCTTTTTAGAAAGTTCCGCCAGCGTGGAGGAGAAGATTGAGAACCTCCTGAAACAACTTCAAACGCCGCGCCGAGAATGTTCATGCTAAGCATGCTAATCAGAATTATTTTACCCATCTTCAGATTCTTCTTGGTTAGAGTAATTGCGGAGTTGAGAAATTTAGAATTTCTTTGAAAAAGACTGTCGTTCAGTTGAGAAAGAAGTTGTCGTTCAGTTGAGAAAGACATTGTCGACGAGTTGAGAAAAACGTTGTCGTTCAGTTGAGAAGAACGTCGGTCGTTGAGTTGAGAAAGAAACTGTCGTTGAGTTGAGAAAAGTTGTCGCTCAGTTGAGAAAAGTTGTCGTACGGTTGAGTTGAGAAAAGTTGTCGCTCAGTTGAGAGAGAAACTGTCCCCGAGTTGAGAAAAGTTGTCGTACGGTTGAGTTGAGAAAGAAACTGTCGTTGAGTTGAGAGAGAAACTGTCGCTCAGTTGAGAAAAGTTGTCGTACGGTTGAGTTGAGAAAAGTTGTCGCTCAGTTGAGAGAGAAACTGTCGCCGAGTTGAGAAAAGTTGTCGTACGGTTGAGTTGAGAAAAGTTGTCGTTCAGTTGAGAGAGAAACTGTCGCCGAGATGAGAAAAGTTGTCGTACGGTTGAGTTGAGAAAAGTTGTCGTTCAGTTGAGAGAGAAACTGTCGCCGAGTTGAGAAAAGTTTTCGTACGGCTGAGTTGAGAAAAGTTGTCGTTCAGTTGAGAGAGAAACTGTCGCCGAGTTGAGAAAAGTTGTCGTACGGTTGAGTTGAGAAAAGTTGTCGTTCAGTTGAGAGAGAAACTGTCGCCGAGTTGAGAAAAGTTGTCGTACGGTTGAGTTGAGAAAAATTGTCGTTCAGTTGAGAGAGAAACTGTCGCCGAGTTGAGAAAAGTTGTCGTACGGTTGAGTTGAGAAAAGTTGTCGTTGAGTTGAGAAAGAAACTGTCGCTCACTTGAGAAAAAATTAACGTCCAAGACTCAGATCCAATTTGAATACTTTAGTATTTACAGAGGCTGGAAGGAACTTTTAAGAATGGACTCACTAAAGAAAAAAATGATCTACTGACCTAGGCTACGTAACTTAACTTTAAGTTACGTGCTGGGTTTGACAACTTTGACCCTGAGTGCTGAGTTTGGTGGGCGCTGAGTTTGGTGGGCGCTGAGTTTGAAACTCAGAAACTCAGAAACTGACTTTCTGTCTTATTGTATTTATTGAAACTGTAGACACAGACTCAAAGGGCAAAATTGTTTTTGAGACACTGAACTCAACTCGGATGGTTCGGATGGATGGAATTTCTATCAGAATCTGAGAATTGTAGACGGATGGAGTCAGAGTCTGAGAATTGTAGACGGAGGGAGTCAGAGTCTGAGAATTGTAGACGGATGGAGTCAGAATCTGATAATTGTAGATGGATGGAATCAGAATCAGACGACTTGACTTGAATTGACACAAAGAAAGTTGTAGAGTCTTGACAATGGGAATAATAAAAATTTTTCAAACAACCTGCTCGAGTTTTTTTGAAATGAAGTTAGACGCGCTCTCTCTTTTGAATACGAAACACTGAGATCTGACATGTGAAATACTGTTTTTGAAAACATTGACAAGACAATGAGTGATCAATGAACTGTGAACCATCAGAATTGTGGTGCCGATAGAGAGAAACAGATAGAGAGAAACAGATAAAAAATAAAGGATATCCCGCAATGTGTCTTTATGCCGTGAAGAGTTACGACTTAAAGTCGGCGCATCCGAACCATGACCGGATAAATTGAAGAGAAGAACACGGATTGAAGAGAAGAACACGCAGAATCAGTTTCCGGCGTCGCTAACTTAAGAGATGACTTGAAACAGTTTTGCCAAGAGATCACTTACTCGATACTGAATGCGTTATCCGACACTCCTGCAATTGTAATGACCGGCACACTCCTGCAATGGAAGATCAATCCTGACACTGTCAGTGACAGGTCAAAAATAAGTGAATCACGCGAAATATTTTCCATACCTGCGCTTCGGTGATTCACGAAATCTTCCCAAATGTTCTTTTAACGAAGACCACTCTCGATACAATTACCCCACACTCCTGCAATGGAAAGTCGAGCTCTCTGCTCACAGACAGTCGTCTTTTGATGAAACGACATAAAAGCCTCCGAAAGACGAACCGTACGTATGTCGTCTCTGCATCTCTGTATGACTCAATTCTCAGTCATCAACTCTCCTGGCCAGCACAATCGTCATGATGGAAACAAGAAAACGCCGATGCTGTATGGCGCATTCATTCCGTACTCATCGCACATATACAGTCTCTCACTCAATCTTTGCACTCCCCACATCAATCTGCTCACACCCCACATCAATCTTTTCACTCCCCACATCGATCTGCTCACACCTCACATCAATCTTTTCACTCCCCACATCAATCTGCTCACACCCCACATCAATCTTTTCACTCCTATCTTTCTTCGATCCACACCTGACAGATACTGCACCTCTCAAAAAATTTCGGACTCCCATTGCAAAACAGTGTCACCCACCTCACTCCTCTGGCCTCCATTGATTCGTCTCCATTGATTCGTCTCCACTGATTCGTCTCCCTTGAAAAAAATCCCATCAACTCAGTCATGGACAAAAAATCCATTGAAAAAAAATTGCATCGAACACACGACAAGTGTTGCGCTTGATCTGCACAAAACACGTGCATAAATTTCATTAAACTTCATCATCATCAACCTGGGGGCGCCAACCCTAAACCACGATTCTCATCGTCTACGCAACCTGCGTAGCGAGCTGGGTTGCGTAGACGCGAGCTGATTTCCAGGAGCCTACATTGACGGGCAACCCGGCGTGGAGGCAAATCAGTGCCCACCTCAGAGACAGGCGCTCTCCTGAGGGTTTCGTCCTTCTGAGGATTTGGTGTCTAACACAGACGAGCAGCCTGCTCTTGTGAGACGACAGACCTAAATAGGTCTTGAATGAATGAGGCTAGCGGGGGGAGGAGAGCAATGGCACTCTCCCTAAACCGAAAGTCGACTCTAGATGGGCTGAGGCTTGCAAGAAGGCCTGACCTGGGCCCAGCAAATGCTCCTCGGAACCGCTACTCAAACCCTTTTCATATCGGACGTCTTGTTCTAGTTCCTCTGGTCAATGCGTCAGGGACTTAGCTCAGTTACTTCAGGGACTTAGCTCAGTTACTTTAGAGACTAGAACGCGCATTACTAGGCACTGAAACTCTACTCGCTCGTTATCAAACTCTACATTCTGTCCTCAAGCTCGTCATCATTCGGATCTTTTTCCCCCTTTTAAAGGGCCTTTAGCAGGATCATTTCACTCTGCTAGCTGGCCCGTTGCAATGATCCCCCATCGGAGTCAGAGTGACAGTCACGCCATAACTTCGGATGAATGACGCCAACACTGCAGAGCATGCATCCTGCACACCAACAGATTCTGCCTCGGAGTTGACAATGATCCGCTCCATGGCAGCCGACCTTTTTACGCAGTGTCATGCGCTAGCCTCTAGACTCCAGACAGTACTCCTTCCAGGAGTCTGAGGCCAGCCATTTGTCAAGTGACTAGACCCCGGTAGCCATTTGGCTAAGCCAAGCAATTTTTGTATTCGCCGCTTGGGGGCACATATACTGCATGGCTGAACCTAAAAGCCAACCTTTGGAGACATCATCATCAACAAAAAGAGGGTTGTCCTCGAATCTTCGATTAAATAAATTAGAATTTAGAGGCTCAATCTCCTCGAATCATCAGACTTCGATTAAATTTTTTCAATAAATCTCCTTTAAAAAATAAATAAACAAAAGAGCAATGATTAAATCATTTAAATTTCAAAATTATCATTGTCAAAAGGGTGTCAAAAAGCATTTTCAAAGGTTCAAAACTTAAAGCATTCTATCAAAAGTCATCGTGGTATCCGACCACGATGAGAGTAAACATTGAATAAACATCGTAGTATCCGACCACAATGAGAGTAAAAGTTAAAACTTCCGTGATTCTTAAACTTCCGTGAATCACGAAAATAAAAGAAGAGAATCTAACATCAGATCAAACTTGATCGAAAACTTAGAAATTCCCTCCAAGACCTCAGATTTTCTGATTAAGATCGATCAAACTTGATCGATTTGGACGAGAGGACAATTTTGATTCATCGGAATCGTAGTCCGTCTCTTTGAAATAGATTATAGAGATAAAAGATAAAAGATTCAGAAGAGATTTTTAAAAGAGAAAACAGAATTTAAGAGAGATTTTTAAATAGAGAGTAAGAGACAAATGAAAAATAGAGATAAAAGAAAGATATAGATAAAAGCTAAAATTGAAGACGTTCAATCGCACAGGTCGATCGATGTGTCAGTTTAAAATCGATCAAACTTGATCGATTCTCGAAGTAATTTCCCTGATTAAAAGTTAACCGATCAAACTTGATCGAAAATTGCACTCTACTAGCTCCGTCCCATAGCTAGAGCTCCGTCTCATAGCTAGCTCCGTCTCATAGCTAGCTCCGTCTCATAGCTAGCTCCGTCTCTATGAGATAATAGAGATGCATCATTACACGGGGAATGAAATTATATAAAGATATTTGAAGTAGAGAAAAAAGAGATAAAAAGCTAAAATTGAAGGTGTTCAATCGAACAGGTCGATCGATGTGTTTGTTGTCAGTTCAAATTAAATCGTCAGTCTCTAAATCCATCCATTTTGTGAAAAAAAAGTCTCCTCCTCATTGTTTCTCCTCGGACCTCCTCAGTCAGTCAGTCAGTCAGTCAGTTAGGTCCTCTAAATCATCCTCTTAAGTTTAAAATCATCCTCGATTATAAAAAAAAATATCTGTATCTAAAATCAATTTTGTTCAGATTTGCAAGAAAATAGCCAACCTAGCATAAGAGCTCTGTAACTAGCAGAAATATCAATCAGTTTGCAAATTGCAAGAGAGTAAGTAACACTTAAAGCATAATGCAAGTGAGACACAATCTCAGGTCGTGAGTTTTCGTGAAGCATTTTTCGTGAATCGTTCTACTGTTCAGTTTCTCCCCGTGAATCTAGAATGATCGTTGTGTAACGCCTCTCTGTTTCATGCCTCTCTGTTTATCATGAAGACTTTTTAGCCTTTCATGAAGACTTTGTAGTCTTTCTCAGCTCTTCTTTTACAACGCGTCTCTCTCCGAGTCTTTGTTCTTGTCTCTTCTGTTGAAGCTAGACTTAGTATTCAGCTATTTTCTAAATTTGTCGCCTTAGTAATTTTCCGAACCTGGGTTCACTCGAAGTCTTTTCTCTCTTTGCGTTTTTTCTCTCTCTGCGTTTTTTGTCTTTTGTTTCTTTTTTGTTTTTTCTCTGAATTTTCCCCTTTTGCAATCAGTCTTCATTTTCTGACTTCTCAATAAGTCTTCATTTTCTGACTTTTCAATCGGTCTTCATTTTCTTCAGTTTTCAACTGAGTCGGTCTTCATTTTCCAACTTAGTTACAGTCTTCAGTTTCCAACTCAGTTACTCACGTCCTCATTAAGACTTTCAGTGTGTAGTCACACAACTTTCAGATACTCAGATAGTCAACTCCTTCCCCTTTGTATTGACATCATCATACTCAACTCCAGTTTCCCTTCTCCAGTTTCCATTTGTATTGACATCATCGTACTCAACTCCTGAAGTCCTTTGCTTCGTCGTGGATGCATCGTCATCGTCATCTTCTTCGTCGATGCATCATCATTATCATTATCATCACCTGGCACTCACTATTCTCGTAGGTAGTAGAAGCTCTTTCCATGTTCATCACAAGTACTACTTGCTTCCCATGTTCATCGTACTTTTCTCGTAAATACTACTTTTTTCTCTCGTCTTCTTTCCATTTTCTCATCTTCTTTCTCTCTGACCCAAACAACTTTTCGATTTGCTTTCTTATTGGATTAATCATTACCGCCGCACGTCAGACATCATCAGATTACTGCCGCAGGTCAGACATCATCAGATTACTGCCGCAGGTCAGACATCATCAGACTACTGCCACAGGTCAGACATCATCAGATTACTGCCGCACGTCAGACATCATCAGATTACTGCCGCAGGTCAGACATCATCAGATTACTGCCGCAGGTCAGACATCATCAGACTACTGCCACAGGTCAGACATCATCAGATTACTGCCGCAGGTCAGACATCATCAGATTACTGCCACAGGTCAGACATCATCAGACTACTGCCGCAGGTCAGATATCATCAGATTACTGCCGCAGGTCAGACATCATCAGATTGCTGCCGCAGGTCAGACATCATCAGATTGCTGCCGCAGGTCACACGTCAGAAGTATCAGTCATCTATTTTTTTTTCTCCCTATCAGACACAGAATCTTTTTTCTCCCTATCAGACACAGAATCTGTTTTTTCCCTATCAGCCACGGAGTCTGTTTGTCTCCCTATCAGACACAGAATCTCTTTTCTCCCTATCAGACACAGAATCTTTTTCCTCCCTATCAGACACGGAGTCTGTTTGTCTCCCTATCAGACACAGAATCTCTTTTCTCCCTATCAGACACAGAATCTCTTTTCTCCCTATCAGACACAGAGTCTGTTAATCTCCCTATCAGACACAGAATCTTTTTTCTCCCTATCAGACACAGAATCTTTTTTCAAAAAAAACCCTCGATATTATTTCCAAAAGCGTTTTCGATATTATCTCCGAAAGAAGAACGATATCATCTCAGCAATGATTTCTTTAAATATTCTATTATTTGGCAATCTTTTGGTAAAGCTTCAATTATTGTACTTGCAAACTCTAATGTGTAGTAAAAGGAGCAAAAAGCCAGGTCTTCCATGTTATGAGATCATTCAAAACGTCAACAGTAGTCGAATGAACATCTTTAGCTAGTGACGCCAATTCTTTAGCTAGTGACGCCGTTGCCGCTGCCGCTCTTTCAACTTCCTCGACATTGACTTCAACTTCTGCAGTAGTCTGTCCTGTAGTAGTCTGTCCTATAGTAGTCTGTCCTGTAGCAGTATCTTCACCTCCCTCGACAGCGGGTTGAACTTCTCCACGAGTATCTTCTGTAGGAGTCTCTCCTGCAGCAGGCTGTTCTGTAGTAGTCTGTCCTGTAGTAGTCTGTCCTATAGTAGTCTGTCTTGTAGGAGGAGATACTACCTGAGACGACTTGAACTTTTTCCAGGCTTTTTTCTCAAAGGCGCCTTGCAGGAGGTTCCGAGAGATGTAGGGTTCGACCGAACTGCTACTGTTGCCCAGCATCTCTACGCACGCCCCAAGAAAAAGCCCGAAGACGACATCTGTCCCACTGCCCAAAAGAAACTTTCGCAAATTCTTACTGCCGAAAAGAACCTTTCGCAATTCTGCCGCCACCAACACTTTGTCGACAGTCTCGGGATTGAGCAATTGGCGAGAACTTTGCGCCAGTTTGGCCATTTTGGGACTGGTGTCGAGCACTTTTTTCTTCATTTGTGTCAATCCCAGTTTCTGCGACGCGTCTGCAAAGAGGTTTTTTGGTTTTAGCTTGTTACACTCATCGGTGTCTTTTACTTTGATTTCTATCTGGATACCTTCTACAGTTTCAGTTGGAGTCCCATTGTTGTTCTCTGTTTTAGACTCTTCCTCAACATCTATCTTCAGACAATCGACCCCGGTTTCGATTCTTTTGACGAATTTGTTATGTTTGTAGATCTTTACACCTTCACCGATAGTCTCGAAAGAGGCCATCCCCAACCCAGCTAGGAGCCCGCCAAACAAACCACTTGCGGCACCCGCGGCCGCTCCCTGACCGCCAAGAATGCCTCCCAATGCAGCCGACCCCACAGTTCCGAAGAAGTTCAAGGAAAAACTGATCATGAAGTTGGCTCCTAGTTTTCGAAGTGTCCCCTTTGTATCGATTCTCTCCAATTTTTTCAGTTTCTCTTCTAGGTTTTTTCTGCACTTATCATATGCATCCTGGGCTTCTTTCTTGGACTTTGTTGCTGCTTCTTTTTCCTCAGACGCTGCCTCATTAAGTTCCTTCTGGCGCTTCTGGAGCTGTTCTTCTAGATGATGTAGTTTAGAAAAATTCAAAAGAAGGCACAAAAGAGCGTGCTCTTTTTTGATAGTGCCCACACATTTCTGTTCGTTCGTGGAGCTCCCTGGTACTGTTACTTGATCTGAAGTATCTTGACCTGCCGTGACCGTGGGACTCCCTGATATGTGTCCTTGAGTGCGCCTTCTGATTTTTTTTGCGATCGCTTCCCAGCCCCATCCTGAAGGAAGTTCAAGCGCCGCGCCGAGAATGTTCATACTAAGCATGCTACTCAGAATTATTTTAGCCATCTTCAGATTCTTGTTGGTTTTCAGATTCTTGTTGGTTAGAGGAATTGTGGAGTTGAGAAATTTAGAATTTCTTTGAAGAAAGTTGTCGTTGAGTTGAGAAAGAAGTTGTCGTTCACCTTATTTGAGAAAGAAACTGTCGCTGAGTTGAGAAAAACGTTGTCGTTGAGTTGAGAAAGAAATTGAGAAAGAAATTGTCGTTCAGTTGAGAATAAAACTGTCGTTCAGTTGGGAAAGAAATTGTCGTTGAGTTGAGAATAAAACTGTCGTTGAGTTGAGAAAAGTTGTCGCTCAGTTGAGAGAGAAACTGTCGCTGAGTTGAGAAAAGTTGTCGTTCAGTTGAGAGAGAAACTGTCGCTGAGTTGAGAAAAGTTGTCGTTCAGTTGAGAGAGAAACTGTCGCCGAGTTGAGAAAAGTTGTCGTTCAGTTGAGAGAGAAACTGTCGCCGAGTTGAGAAAAGTTATCGTTCAGTTGAGAGAGAAACTGTCGCCGAGTTGAGAAAAGTTGTCGTTCAATTGAGAGAGAAACTGTCGCCGAGTTGAGAAAAGTTATCGTTCAGTTGAGAGAGAAACTGTCGCCGAGTTGAGAAAAGTTGTCGTTCAGTTGAGAGAGAAACTGTCGCCGAGATGAGAAAAGTTATCGTTCAGTTGAGAGAGAAATTGTCGTTGAGTTGAGAAAAGTTGTCGTTCAGTTGAGAAAAGTTGTCTTTGAGTTGAGAAAGAAATTGTCGTTGAGTTGAGAAAGAAATTGTCGTTGAGTTGAGAAAAAAATAACGTCCAAGAGGTCCACCTTAAATGCTTTACAGAGGACGGAATGAACTTTTGACTCACTAAAGAATACACCAACAATTACACCAACAATTACTCACTAAAGAATTTCACCAACAAGTCACGTGCGTAACCTGAAGTTTAAGTTACGTGTGTATATACGTGCTGGGTTTGACTCTGAGACTGTCTGAGTGCTGAATTTGAGTGCTGACTCTGAGTTTGGTGGTCGCTGAGTTTGAAACTCAGAAACTGAGAGACTGACTTTCTGTCTTATTGTATTTATTGAAACGGTAGACACTCAAAGGGCAAAATTCAAAGGGCAAAATTGTTTTTAGACACAGAATTCGGATGGTTCCGATAGATGGATTCAGAAATGGTTCCGATTGATGGAATCAGAATTGTAGACTGATGGGATCAGAATCTGATAATTGTAGACGGATGGAATCAGAATCAGACGACTTGACTTGAATCGACAGAAAGAAAATAGAGTCTTGACAATTGAGGAAATTTTTTCAGAAGAATGGGAAAAAAAAAACTTTTTCAAACAACCTGATCGAGATTTTTTGAGAGAAAATTACTGAAACGCTTTTTTTTTTTTGAATATGAATCACTTGGAATCACTGACATGTGAAATACTGACTGTCAATGACATGTGAAATTAATACGGACATGTGAAATACTGTTTTTTAAGTTTTTTAAAACAAGACAGTGATATCATGAATCATATGAACTGTGAACCATCAGAATTGTTGGGCCGATAGACTCCATAAACGATAGAGAGTTGCACCGATAGAGAGTTGCGCCGATAATGATAATCTATAGAGAGAAACGATAAAGGATATGCCGCAATATATCATTAAATTATTACGAAGTGAAAAGTTACGATTTCCAGTCCGCGCTTCCGAACCAAGACCATATAATTGAAGAGAGGAACACACAGAATCTACGCAGAATCTACTTCCAGCGTCGCCAAAAGATGATCTGAATCAGTTTTGCAAAAAGATGACTTAATGCATGTGGTCGAATCACACGAGAGAGACGACATTAACACGATTGGCAAAATGTCGAAACTGTACATACTATAACAGTCTTGTCGAAATGTTTCGAAAATGCACTCCTGCGATTGAAACTCTCTGCTCACAGACGCTAGTCTTACATTGAAAGCCAAGCTCTCTTTTTTAACAGAGTCCCCTTCGCCAAGGAGACCGACGATCTGTCCTCGCATCCACTAATCCATTCGCCCCTTGCAAAAAAAAAATCAGCCTGGCCACAGAGACGAAACGTAAGCAAAAAAAATTCAAAAAAGTAAACACTTTTCCCCACCTGAACTCTAATCACCGGCTGTAAAATAGCTTTTCGCACGCCAAATCGTCGAAATTCTACCCATCCGAAAAAAAATCAAGTAAACCTAAAACACGGCAAAAACAAAAAATCAGCCTGGCCCTGGCCACAGAAACGAAATGTAAACAAAAAAAAATCCAAAAAAATAAACGCTTTTCCCCGCCTGAACTCTAGTCACCGGCTGCAAAATCGCTTTTCGCACGCCAAATCGTCGAAATTCTACCCATCCGAAAAAAAATCAAGTAAACCTAAAACACGGCAAAAACAAAAAATCAGCCTGGCCACAGAAACGAAATGTAAGCAAAAAAATATTCAAAAAAGTAAACGCTTCTCCCCACCTAAACTCTAGTCACCGGCTGTAGAGTCGCTTTTCGCACGCCAAATCGTCGAAATTCTATCCATCCGAAAAAAAATCAGGTAAACCTAAAACACTGCAAAAAAAAAAAATCAGCCTGGCCACAGAGACGAAACATAAGCAAAAAAAAATCCAAAAAAGTAAACGCTTCTCCCCGCCTGAACTCTGGCCACCGGCTGTAGAATCGCTTTTCGCACGCCAAATCGTCGAAATTCTATCCATCCGCAAAAAAATCAGGGAAACCTAAAACACGGCAAAAACAAAAAATCAGCCTGGCCCTGGCCACAGAAACGAAACGCAAGCAAAAAAAAAATCCAAAAAAGTAAACACTCACCCCCGCCTGGAAGTAAACACTCACCCCCGCCTGGACTCTAGTCGCCGGCTGTAGAATCGCTTTTCGCACGCCAAATCGTCGAAATTCTATCCATCCGAAAAAAAATCAGATAAACCCAAAACACTGCAAAAAAAAAAAA
>Ga0099797_100530_pt1 | contig 24442 bp, 15 predicted proteins | sample Uncmet_Sort48C_1_FD_89871 | JGI IMG/M metagenome (GOLD analysis project Ga0099797, IMG submission 89871) | Marine eukaryotic communities from CALCOFI LINE 67, Pacific Ocean - C012_Sort48C_1 | ecosystem: Environmental > Aquatic > Marine > Oceanic | place: Pacific Ocean: Monterey Bay | collected...
GTTTTCGTTTGCTTCTGCGGATTTCAGGTTGGTTGGTTTCATTATCGTCGTCATTGCTGTCATTATCACTTTCGTTTTCGCTATCACTGTCGTCTTCGCTATCACTGTCGTCGTCTAGTGCGTATTGGTCATCATCGTTGTCATTGTTGTCGTTATCACTTTCGTTTTCGCTATCACTGCCGTCGTCTAGTGCTGGCATGTCTGCATATTCATCTTCGTCGTTGTCTTTATCTTTTGGTGTGTTTATTTGTTCTATTATCCCCCTCTGATAATGAATGTCATTGCCTTGACATATATTATCATACCAGTTAGCTGGCAATGGGGTTTCAATAAATTTGGCTTGGTGCGTTGTCGTTATTCGTTTGGTTAGCGGGTTATATAGTAGGTAGTGTGCACTGTTCAGGTTATCCATCCCTACGTATATGTACGGTTTTGCTGTGTCATATTTAGTTGCGTTTGGCTTCTTATAGTATGCGACTGTGCCAAATATTTTCATTCTTGATAAGACACGATTTGGTGATTTTTGCATATATTCTTGCATGGGTGTACGGCCCATTAATGGTTGTGTTGGGCGGATATTCAGGGTGTGGAGTGCATGGCGGTACGTATAGAATTCCAATTCTTTTGGTACGTTCGATTCGCCTTGTATCTTTCTCTGTATATCCCTCATCTTCGCTATTTTGGTTTCAGCCAAATTTTGTTCGCTGGCTGTATTTCGATGTCTTTCAATGTTGTTTGCGTCGCACCAGGTGTTAAATTTTTCGGACCATATGGCGCCCTCACCATCCCACCGTAAACTGCGGATTTGGTGACCGGTGGCTTCAATTTTGCCTTTCAATTCTTCAAATGCAGTAATAGCATCATATTCGTTAAATTCGCGTTTATCTGTGAATCGGGAATGTGTAAAGCGTGTTTTCTGGTCTACTAACATTATACATCTTTGGTATTCACTGTCGCGGGGTAAGTAGAAAATATCAGCATGAAAATGTCCTACTTCTTCTGGTCGGATAGCATTTCTGGTTATGGCGTTCTTTCGGTTGTGGTTAGCGTGATCGAGTGGCTGCGTATTGGCAAGGCAGCCCGGGCATGCGTACGTATCAAGTTCTTTCAGATCTTTGTCTCTAAATTCTATCCATCCATTTCGTCGCATTTGTAACAATACGTCTTTCCCTACATGTCCTAGCCGCTTATGATGCAAAATTGCTTTATTTACTGGCTCGATATTCCCGATGTATGTTTCGGTGTTATTTATCTCTCGAGCCTGTGGTGTGCTGTTCGATGGTTTAGTTATCATTGGCTCTACATAATATAACCCATTTCGATGTTTGGCTAATATGGTAGGTGGTCTGATTTGCTTTTGTTTCAACGTTTCTAGTGGTATCTCATATGCGTTATTTGCCGTTAATATTATCGCTGTTCCGGATTTTGCCTGTAAGTATTTACCTGCACTCAATAATGAGTATTTGTGATCATTTACTAACACGTCTTTTATATTCTCATTTAGATCACCCGCTTGGGTAATTGTCTTGGTACCTGTCGGTGTGTTGATATTAATGTTGGTGTGTTCAATGTTGCATAGTTCTTTCGGGGTGTTCGTCATATGAGTAGTGGCTCCTGTATCGAGGATCCATCCTGCATGGGTTGTATTCCCATAATATTCCTGTTCGTCTTGTACATAACTGTGCGTAAATGTATTTAAGTCATGTCCTGTTTCATTCATATTGCTGTCTGTTTGGTTTACTGATCGTGGTTTGGGATTTATCCATCTTTCATAGAAATCTGGATTTCGTTTCTTTAATGCTGCTTTTGCTTTTACGTTTGTGCATTCTTTTAAGAAGTGGTTCCCTTTGCATGCGGCGCATTCTAGTATATCGCCTTTCTTTGTCTTTCGAAGTATGGTTGCGTTGTTTGTTGTATGCGTTCTGTGGTTCGTTTCATTGTTCGTGTCGTTTTGGTTCGTATTGTTGGTTCGGTTTCTTGGGTTTCGTTTCTTTTTCGCTGGTAGATATTGGAGTAAATATTCTGTGAATTCGTCACATGTTTTCAATTTTTCGTAATCAATGTTCACCATTGCGTGGTGTGTCGGTAGCTGTTCGGGTTCTTTTTCCATTCGAGATAATACTTCAGTTATAACTCTAATGTGGTGTGGTGGCAAGGTACAATTCATTGCCTTGATGGCCTCATGCCTTTGAGTCTCTAATTTGAACAATTCTTTGGCGTACTTGTGATAATCGATATTCGTCCAAGTTTTTACCTGCTGTATTCGTTGCGTTAGATAAATAATATTTTTAATATTAGTATTTGATGGTTTTCTTAGTATATTAAATATCTCGATTCCATTTTTCGTACTACCATTAGTTCTGGTCAATCTGCTGTCTTGCTTGATTAGCCTATTTGTAATCCGTTTCATCACATATTTTGTAATTTTCTTGTTTGCCTCTACCAGGTATTTTGACGGTATAAATCCACTCGACTTGAATTCTATTTCATCGTCATTTGTCAATTCCCCTATCAGGCCATTTGCGCTGATTTCTTCTCTGGTAAATACGCCCTTTTCTTGTCTTTTTATTTGTTTTTCTTCATTTTCTGATTTTTTTATGATTTTTATATAATCTTGCCTTTTTAGGACTTTGGTTGTTTCTTTGGGTTTGTAGAGTATTTTGTTGTCATCATTCTTTTCTTCTCTTCCCATTGCTTTACCAAGCGGTACAGCTTTTTCAATCACTGTATCCATTATCTCTTGGATTTTGTCACTTTCATCTTCATTCGTTTCGTTTTTGATTCGCTGAATCATCGTTTGTAGTGTATGTTTTACCACTACGTCTTCTTGACTTTTAGCTAACTTAGCTATGTCATTATCACCCATTTCTGCGATGATATATCTCACCAGCTCGATGTCACCCATGATTGGGTCTACTTGGGACACTATGTTTCCAATTAAGCTGTTGCGGATCCTAATAGAGATTGCACCTTTTAGGATTGCCACGCCAAGACTTGTCTCGCATTCGAGGTCTTGGATTACTGTTCTGGTAAATGCTGCTACATTAGCAAAGTTACCATCATACTTCCACGTTTTTTCGTATCTTTCGTTTGAGCTCCTGCTCTTACTGTTTTGCCCGTTTGTATTCTTTGGGCCCATAACCTAGTAATTATATGTATACACTGTATAGATATATTCGTTTATAATAGTTTACTTTTATTACTCTCGTTCGTCTTGTCTCTGTTCTCCGTTGATTCTTCTTGTCCGTGACTTGATGTACAGCAGTCCGGTAACTTCTCGTGTATGTGTATGTATAATAATACTATTATTATCATTATCGACATCATCTTGCTTATGGTAGTGGGCATCCTGCTTTTTGCCATTTCACATAATCACTATGCTATTTCCCTGTTAACCATGATGATGCTCAGTTTCTTTCTGTTACTGTATTTCAATTGTCCTTCATGTAAATTCATAGGTTTCTTGTTCATCTTTCCAGTACTGTTTCAAGTACGTTTAACTCCAGGGCGTTTAACTCCTGCTGACCAGTTGTTTAAGGTTGCTGTCGGGTCAATCCATATTTACTAATCCCGCCTCCATTTTATGTACTTGTTACTATACTATTACAAGGAACAAAATAATCAATTGTTTACTACACATTGTTAGCCCCATTATAGGAAACAGTTTTGTTGCAATACGCGTAGCATATAGGAGTTTGATATACCCTTAAACTAATATATAATAAATATAGTATATATATAATAATATTGTATTTATTTAAGGATATAATAAATGAACATCATAGTCGAAGAAGGAGCTGAAAGATAAATGAAAGAAAAAAAAGAGGAGGGGGGTCTTTTTAAAACTGTTTATAATGACAAATGCTTTTTGTTTGTAACAAATAAAATGAATTATAATTAGGAACTACAGACACGTTTCTCTCTTCCAATATATACTGACGGCACCGACGACGCAACGATACGCTCGACTTCCGTACATACACATTCATTCACATACACAGTTTGATCGACCAAAAGTATCATGAAGATTGGCGTATTTATTTTGTGCGTTGGACTAATTGTCCACTCTGCGCTCGCAGTGTCAGTACCAAAAGTTAGTAGTAATAGTAATAGTAAAACAGTGAATATTAAACACGATGAATTATTTAAACAATCACAAGTAGAGGCAACGTCCTTTTTACAAACCATGGCGAAGACAACAGCAAAAGCATCTTGGTCAGGTGAACATGGTTTTTGTGAGTTGTGTATTTATAGTGTACATCAAGTGCAATATGGCGCGCTACCAACATGTGGTGGCACGACGAAAACTTTTTCATATAGTTCCTGCTCACAAGTTGTACAAAGTATGTTAGCATATGCCCACGATGTTATGCACTTAATATCGTACGGTTGTTATCAATATGATCCATACCGTGGATGGCAAACAGTAAAACCATGCCCAGCCCATGTCATATGCGGTAGATTGCCAAACATATACGACCAAGCAAAAGAGACTATGTGCCCGGCTGATTACCACTTCCGTTTCCCACATGCATTGGCATCATTAGCACCTAAAGTTAGTAATCCTTTATTACCTTATGCAATAAAACAATATACAAATAATGCGAAGTCTTCAATTTTGCAAGAAAATAATGCACCTTCCCAAGAACCAGGTAATTCATTTATTAGTATGAACCAACAATTAAGAGGCTCTGCACCAGCAACCCAGGCAAACTACCCAGCGCATGCATATCCAAAATCTGCAATGCCTGGTAGTGCATACGCGGAGCATACTAATGGCATGCTGGCACAAGCAACACCTAATCAATTAACTGCACAATCACAACCAAAACCAGCTAATGAAAGAAGTACATTTATAGAAGAAAAAAGTAAAATACACAAGCCAAAATTTTTACTTGATGGTATTAAATTACCATTTAGAAAAACTGGTGAGTGGATACAAAAAAACAATTAACTTTTTTATTATATATTTTTCAAGAGATTTATTCTTATCTTTTATTTGTATTTCATATTTCAGTAAAATAATATTATATAACCTTGCGACTAAAAAAATACATGGTATGATTATTGTATTTTATTAAATATGTACAAACTTCTGCGTGGCATATAATAATGCCATGTTATTAGCTTTGTTTATTATATTATACATTATTTTTAAATAATTATTATTCTTGTTGTATTTTAATGTAATAATAATACACAGTGTATGCAGATAATTTAATAGTTAATTGTTATTAGTTTTGTTCATCGTCGACTCATTATTCTCCGTTGATTTCTCCTTAAAAAGTCAAAAACCATTTTTTTTTTTTGATATATATAGTATTTATTTCTGGAACAAACACGCATAATATACCACCTGCTATTTTATTACATCCATATATTACTACCATACTTCCTCCTCTGAATTTTATGCAGTTTGTATTTGTTTTGCACGAGTAAACAAACTTTCAACAACTTCATCCATTTTATTAATGGTTTTCAATGAATGTTCATACGTTTTATCACTCGAATTATCATCAAATACTAACAAGTGACCTTTCCCTTGGTCTAATATGCCACTAAATTTACCATCCAAAATCATTTGGCTCATTTTAGCTTCAACTTTTTGCAATGGAAGTTTTATTTGCTCCGCAACAAATGCAATTTCCACACGGCTATATGGTTCAATAATACGTACTAAATTTTGCTCCAACAAACGTTCACTTAAATCATTTAAATGCCTTGATATCATTGTATCGTTTTCTAATTCTTCTTTAAATGTTTCCAATGTTTTTTCGTAATCTTCTAATGAACGTTTTTTATACGAATCAGAAATTGCTTTTAACGCATTTAAACTTACACCATTATACTTGATACCGTGTTTGCCGCCAATTAAAGCACTAACATCGTGCGTATCGCCATTCATGATTTTACACAACAACATGTACTTAAAGCAGTCAACTGCACGCGAATCACCACCTTTAATAGCATCAAATGCTTCAAATGCTTCAAAGAAATATGAATAAGCAGTGCTATAATCTTTTTCATCAGCATTAATAGTACCACCAATCATATCAATTTCTGCTTGCGTTTCTGGTGCAACATAAATCGCATTCGCGTTTGTACGTGCTGCCGTTAATGCCGCTTTCGCCTTTGGAATATTACTTAACGCATGATGAACTTGCGCTTCTGTCACATGTATCTCAACCAATAACGGTTTGTCATCCAACTTTTTAACTTCCATTACTAACTCTTGAATTTTTTTTAGTGCATCTACATATTTTTTTTCTCGTAACTGCAAACGTACCAATCTGGTTTCTAAACGTTGACGCAAAAATGTTCTTTTCTCTTTTGAGCACCAGGCTACACATTCTTTACATACATTTAATTGCAACTCAACACTATCTGGAACCTTTGCTACTAAATCCATCAATGTACGTACTATTTTTGCTGTACGGGCTTTTGGTATTTTTGAAAAAAAAGGACGTATGTCTTTCATCAAAGTAACTAACGCCTCACCATTTTTACGTGTAGCAAAAATATTTCCAATTTCATAAATTGCTTTCTCTTGTAAACGATAACCATCGTCGCACTGCATATCAAAATCAGAACTGTTTAATACTTCATTCAACTTTGTCAACGCATCATCTTTATTATCGTTTGCCTTCGCTTCTGCATACATATTTTGAAAAAATGGCAATGTACCAGGAGTCAACACAGCTACATTTTCATCATTTTTTTCACCTTCTTTTGTAGAACTCATTATTATAATGTAATGTTATATATCAAAGTAGATAAACGAATCGTCGGTGTGTATACGTGTGTGTGTGTAGGTATATGTATCTGTATGGATATAAACTAAGTCACCTGTGCCTGCCTTCTCGTAGGAAGTTCAGTGAATGATCAAATTTTAATTCATGAATTAACACGAAAGACAATCACAAAATAATACACACATAATAATAAAACAACTAAAAAAATATCTTGAAGAATAAAATGGATAATAATAGCATTATTATATAATAATATAATAATAATATAATAAAATAAAAAATTAATTGTTAATTCATTCTTTTTCCGCAATACTATTTCTATGCTAATTTTGAATAAATTTTCAAATCCCTTTTATTTTTATTTATTATTATTATTATTAAAAAATAATTTAAAAAAAAAAATGGTTGTTTTAAAAGGGAATATTATTACAAGGAATAAATAGCAGGCACACAGAGCCGATTACAGTTCGTTTAAGGTGTTATAGGTATCAATCGTAACAGGCGGCACAAACGAGCGCTTACCATTCGACTGCGTGGAATAAGGTATTTGCAACATATATCTCAAACAACCACCGCTGTTGTTGTTGTTGTTCTTCGTTGTGTTTTTTTTTTTTTTATTATTATAATATTAATTCATTGCACTATGTGCTGTGGTATGCACTATATTCATCTTCCTTTTTTTACAAAACACATCGCGCTGCACTGCACTCCCGTTTTACTACTTTAAATATACAGAAATGTACCCACAACATTAACACTTTAGCGCGTTTGGTGGAAGATTTGTTACTTAGAACGCGCACCATTTCCTCTGAAAGTTCATTTAGTGGTATATAAGATTTATAAGATTTATAAAGCGTACTAGCATATATATATATATAACATTTTACGCATAATGAGCAAAACTAGTTCTTCTTCTTGTTCGTTGCAAAAAATTCTAACGCGCACAATAACTGCACTTATTGGGTCATTTATAACTTTTTTTCTGATGCGCAATGATGTAACTGCAGGGCATTTTATATCAGTGGCATGTGGCATCACTGCATATGAATATTATCATGTTATTAGTCTAGGTTTACAAAATATTGAAGAGAATGCTGCTGACAGAAAACATATATTAAAAAATGAAAATTATTATAACAAGGAAGAAGAATATAAATATCATGTTGAATCCATTTCAACCCGGCGACAACGTGGTCCAAGCAGTTTATTTTTAACTTATCTATCCATTGCATTGACTTACTTTGCACACCAGGGTAAAAGTGAATTTTATTTGGCAGGCTTAGTGGTGATTATTACAATTGTTATTTTATCACATTTTATTTTTCGTTGGAACAGAGGTAATGCACCACCAACTACACTGGATATATACGATTTGTTTATTGATTTAAACGGTATATTTATTATATGGATACTAGGACACGCTTTGTTGTTGCGATATTTCCCGATGTATGGCACGGCATATATAGCAATTGTTTTAGTTGTTGCATGGACAGCAGATACCGGGGCATTAGTATTTGGTGCAGTATTTGGTAAATATACGCCTAAATTAATGCCAGTAATTAGCCCAAATAAAACATGGGCAGGATTTTTTGGTGCTATTATCGCTGGAATAGGCATTATGTTATTTTTAGGTATACTTATGAAATATGATTGTTTTTTTAAGATTGATCCAGCACTCAAACCATCGTCATTGCCCTTATCGGGCAATGGAAAAGCTGATAATACTTGGGCAGCATTGATTTCTATTGGACTGGTGTTAGGAGTAGCAAGTGTTGTTGGAGACGCGTTGGAATCGGTTATTAAACGTGCTGCACGTGTTAAAGATTCCGGTTCAAAGTTACCAGGGCATGGTGGATTTTTTGATCGCTTGGATAGTGTGGCAGCGTGTGCGATTGTAATGTATTGTTTCATTATACCGTATTTTATTCCATTTTTACAAGAAAAGCATTTGTAATTAATCACAGTAGATACTTGGTGTATAAAATTTTATTTAAATTAATGTGAGTAGAAAATAAGTTACACCCTCCGAGAGATATATTTGATTTAAATATAATATTTTTTAATATTTTTATGTGTATAATATTTTCACTCATGATAATTCCTACTTCCCTATGGAATATAATAACTGAGTTCCTTTAATCGATCTTGTACTGTAAGTATCAATACACATCCTCAAGAAGGAAGTATTTCGAAAGAGGTACATCAACTTGCGTGCCTTTTCATTCCTTGCCCTTACTCTGGTTGCTAATGTTGTCAGAACCTGACGGGGATTCACAATCGGTAGAGGCCCAAGGTATATGAAATAGCATTCTCCGTTTAAACCTTTTTCCTTTAATTTTAAAATACATCATGTCGACCCGCTTGCTTCTTATCTTATCTCGTCTCGTTTGTTATGCTTGTCTCTCATATACACGCACCTTTTTTAATTACACCCCCTCTTGGACTTTTTTTATTTTAACAGTCACACGGTTGTTTAATTCTTTTTTTAAAAATATAAGTTTTTGATTTAAAATTCCTTTTTCTTTAGCCAGGTGACTTAATTTACATTGTAAACGTTCGATTACATCGTCTTTACGCTTATTTTCTTGTTTCAAATTTGATGATAAAATATTTTGATTATCATATTCATCAATTAAATTATGTAGACAATCTAATAACGAATCATTAAAATGTCCAACATAGTCATTAAACCTCACATTTGACATCTTTTCTTTCGTCAATTCAGTTAATAACGCTTTTGTTTCTTTGATCTTGCTATTATTATTAATATAGCTGCTATATGCTTTCTTCTCGTTTTTACTACTGTTGTTACATTTTATTTTTATGCCTTCTTGGTATAACTGTTCATATGCTTTCTGTCGTTCATTTTTTAAGCGTTCAGTTGCATTTTTTAAACGCGTTTTTAATTCTATAATGGTATGCTTCAATTGTACAGTTTCATCAACAGGCGTAATTGCTTTATCATGCAAATCGTGCATTGCATTTTCATATTTACGTTTTAACTTTAAATGCGCGGTTGCTAATTCCTCGTATTTTTCTAATAAAGCATCATAGCTTTTGTTATCATCATTATGACGACGGTAAGTACTAAATTCGTTGTATCTAATTTCGCTATCGAGATATTTTAACAAAGCAGTATTTATAGACGATTCGACCAATTCCTTGGCAGATATTTTGCGATGCAACGCTGGCAATTTCCCCATTCTGGGCATGGTGATAAATATGCACGAATCTTATTGGCTTATCTTATCGCGTATGCAATCCATTCATAGATTATTTATTGATCATGCATGTCTGGATTGGGCATGTGTACGTGTCTCGATTGGGCATGTGTACATAAATAACACCACACACAATTAGACTGACCATAGTAAAACGAAAATCATCAATAATGTACCGTTATATTGTGAGATGTGGTGGGTAACAACTATCTCATCAATAACCCTACTTTAAACCCATTTTTACTATTTTACATTTTACATATTCGATTGAGTTAATAATTCTTCAAGTCTATTAACCCTATATGTAACACGTACTTAGTATCGACGTATACAACGTTGTATTAATGCTAATTATACCCTGATGCTAACACTAATTATTACACAATTTTATGTCATTCGAAAATTGCGGGAGGGAAAGGACTAACTAAGAAAGTAATAGTAATACGTGTTAATTATATACAATGCTGTTTCCATGCTATTTTAGTAAATACAATGCTTATTATTATCTAACTGAGAGACTATTTTCATTGATTCTAGTTTCTAGTATTAATAATGTTGAAATATTATTTAACACCTACTTGTTCCAGTTGTTTATACTAAACTATGTTATTGTATCAACCAAATTACGACAATACCTTCATTGATTTTGGCAATAATTTATGCCATTTGAAAAGCAGGTACATACCATATACAAAAAAAACACGTTAAACTGTTTCTTCGTAACATGACCAAAATATACGTACTTTTCTGCTGTGGGGTGCATTATCCTTATTTGTAAGACGAATAACTATTCTACAATTGAAGGCGTAGTGTATTATCGTTACTATTAATATGAACTACAATTGGATATATTGTGTCTCTGACCATGTTCTGTTTACGTACTGGATATTTTGGGACTTTATCCCAACAACTCTATTTAATTCGAACTCAAAAAACGACGAGATATAACGATACAACTAATTGACAATAAAACAAATAAGACGAATAAGAATGGGAAACCACCATATACATTCCATTTATCTGCTTTACACCCACGTGAAGTGTACATGCTTGCATCTATCCATTCATATATATATATATATATATATATTGTGGAAACATTACCCTTAAAATATATAATATATACATTGCAGAAAACAGTACAATTGCAAATTATAATATATATAGTATAACATGGCTGGCAAACAAACAAATGAGGTGGAGGTAGTGATGAAAAAATTGTTGGAGAATGATGGTGTGAAACAATATTTAATTTGTAATTCAGAAGGCATAGCTATTAAAGCACACAATATGGACCAAAAAAAAGCAGTACAATACTGCGCGTTAGTTAATGGTTTAGTGCAAAAGTCACAAGCTGCGCTTAGTACATTGTTAGATCCAAGTGAAAATACAGCTGAATATTTAAGATTACGAACGAAGAAGCGTGAAATTATTATCGCACCAGGTAAAGATTATACACTTGTTGTTGTACAAGAAAATGTTGTTAAAGTTGACCCAAACAAAGCGGAGAACAAGCAAAACGAATAAAAAATATGTTATTATGTCTATATAACGTATACCGTCATAGCAAAATGTACAAGAATGATAGATAAATGCACAAAAATACAACATGGTATATACATTTCTACCCACTGTTTGAATAATTCGTCGTGGTAGTACTATATATATAAATGTACATGTGAATTTATTGTTGTGCAGCCTGTCATTATATTTTTTTTAACATTCTTCCTAGACTGGTGCACACCTTGTTTATGATACATATATATATTTGTAGCATATACTCTCGTATACATTGATCACATGACTATTTACATGCATATTGTAGCGTGTGAGGAAAAGGGTATATAATTAAGCATATCTATCTCTCTATCTATATATATTAATATCATAAAATAATAATTAATATTTTTTTAAAATTATATTTAAGTACTAGAGTAATATTTATGCACACGTAATTACACCAAGTAAAAAACTTGAATTACAACTTCAAAATATCTTTAAACCTCGCACCTCGCTTCGTTCCTGATAAAAGTTTAAAAGAAGTTAAAACTTGTATTTATACACACACATAAATAAAAACAATTTTGGTATAAATTATATACGCGTGCGTAAAATAGCATACAAAATAGGTCCTTTTATATTTTTTTATAAAATGTAAAAACATGTACTCGCGTACTTTTGGTAAAAAGACACGCGTCACAAATACACATGCGTGTTGTCTTTCTCCTTCATCCTCTAAGTTATTTATATCCATCTAAATTACCTTTTTTCTTCACTTTGTATATACGGACTATCCAATGTTCAGTCGTTAGTACTTCTTCAAAATATTTCAAATTAAACTTTTTACGCCCAATTTCTGTTGCACGGACGCGATCATACCCAGTTGGTTTTCCAACATCGGTAGTTATTTTACCAAAATTAAAATATGTCAATTTATATAGTAAACTATTTAGTAGCTTCGCTGCACCTCGTTTACCAACATTGTACCGTCGTCTTCCAACATAATATTCTTTTGGATCAACCAATGTTGGATACTCATCTTGCGCTATTTTTAGCATCCATACAATTTTATTCATATCGTCAGAACCATACCCAGTTATTCCACCGAACACAACCATGACATAATCGACATCTAATTTTTCCATAATTGTATGCGCATGTTCCTCGCTTGAAACCATTGCTAATGCCACTTTACTAATGTGCGATGTACTCCATGCATTGTTATCTACAATTGATGTGCGATTGGCTAATGCGTTTATATAATATCCATAATCCCACCACCCTAGAACTTTTGCATCTTCCTTCGTATTTTTACGCAACCAGCTAAACGCTTCACGAAAATCATCAAAAATAACTGGGGTCCCATCGTTTTTCTTTGCTGTCATTATTAAGGATGGTTTTGAATATTGTTCATATGCAACCCATACACTATGCCAGGTGAAAAACACTAAAAGACAAGCGACAATGATGCAAGTTAAGACGCCAATTTCTTTTTGGTAATTTAAATTATTGACGGCTTCACTCTTGCTATTTTTTTTAATTTTGATAGCCGTTTTTGTCGGTGATTTCACTGATGACGGTAACTTGGTTGGAGAAATTGTGGAATCATTTTTCGCTGAGACGTTGCTGTTACTACTAACAACTATACGAACTTGCTTTAAGCTAATAAATGCTTTGTTTAAAGTTTCAGTGATCGAAATTGCACCAACTATACATGCTATCGGTGTCAATATTAAAATCAAACGTATCATAGAAGCAGAAAAATATAACGCAACAACTGCATATGTAATCAAAAATATTTTACCACCAGTCAATGCTCTTTTAAAGCAATGGTATAGACCGGATGGAAATAGTATCATCAATATATGCAAATCAAAAAAATACGATGCCCATGTAGTTGGTTGGTGTTCGGAGACTGATGCCATTAGTTTTGAATAACGTTTAACATACGTTGGGTTGGCAAATGCATACATGCGTTTTGTCCATTTAATCCATCTAAACATTGTGTAGTCTGGACCAAATACGAATCCAACTACAATGAAAGAAAAGACCGTTAAAATGATTTTTGTTTGTACAAAATCACTAAAGCGCTTTGCATAATTGTTTTTTACACTATTGTTCGTGTTATATGGGATATAGTTTCGCTTAATAATATCATATATCGCATAGCTTTGGAGCATAATGAATGTTGCAATTGGAAAACAAAATTCGCCTTTTAAACTAGGCTGAAATCCAATAAAAGGCACGTACATTGACATAATTGTGCCAATGATAAAAAAAATACTATAACATGCATGCAACCGCAAGTTGTAAAACCCAGCAAAAATCATAACACATACATGCAATGGTATTAAATTTGCAGCAAATATATACATGCCATGTGTGGCGGACATACAAAAATATGTTACTCCACAAAGTATAGATAAATACATACTGCCATTATTCAATGCTTTAACCCATAAATAACACGTAGCGACGAATAAAAACATAGCAAGTGCCTCGTTATCATAAGAACTATGTACATATGTTAGCAAAAACAAAAAAAAGTCTTGTTACTTATATAATGTTATATATTTGTATGTTATCATACTTACCCAGCAATGGTTCGATTTACAAAACCTGGTACAATAGCAAAGAAAGCGGCTGCAGTCACACCAACGAGTTCCGCTCGATTTGATTGTGGTGAGTTTTTTGTTCCTTTTACAGATTCTTTCAACGCTTCGTATGCCAATAAATACACCATCAGAACGGTATTTGCAGCCATAAATGGCGATATGTATAAACAAATATCCCTTAGCGTAATATTTGACCCAAGCACCGACGTTAAATTGTATAACCTTGTAGTTAAATACATTAACCCCGGGTAAGTGGTTCCGCCAACAGTACGACCGAGTGGATACCATGATCGATCGTCGAACCAGTTTAAAAATTTTTCATACCCATAATTCAACAAAAACTTTGTGGCGCGATAATTGAAATATGGTTCATATTCATGAAATACATTTTCATGTTTAACAACAGAAAATATACGAATACAAAAGGCTAATATATACGCCAACGTTAATATTATATTACGCAACGTTTTAGAGTTACCACGTGGCACAGTACGTACAGTTGGTAATGTTGCTTTATTTTTCATCGCTAGATCTATATATTTATATAAAAAGACGACTAAAACAATTATTTTTTTCGCGGTGTATACGTATTAGAAGTATCAAGAAACGATGTCATCCAAAGTTATACTTGATGCATTTCATGTGTGATTGATGGTGTATAGAGGTGGATGTTAATGTATGGATGGATTATGTGGTGACGATGTAGGTATAGGAGGTGGTATTATTATTTATTATTATAGCACATTACTGGCCATTATTATTAGAGCGGATCTGGTTAGTCATTTTAATATTTTTATATAATAGGATTTAATTATTTTTAATTTTCTACTTGAACTGTATTCTACCTGCACAGGATACGTAATATATATTAATGCTGTGCCTCAGTAATATTTTTAGGAGCCAATCAAAACTTGTATGTATGTATTTGTACAGTCACTAGTACGCCTTCTAGCTATCAGATCGGTCGTCTCGCGAGCCAAAACCACCCGCATCGCCTAAGTGTTGAACATATGCACTCGCCATTCGCGGCTGAAATACTTATTACTGAGCACATAATCGTTTACAGCATTTGCTGATACTGTTGAGAAATTAATTTGATTTTGGAATGGTTATGCCGGCCCCTGTAAGGTACTGTAAAAATTTAATTTATATTAGGTATGGCATTGGTGGTGGGGAGTATGAATATAAAGGAGATATTATGACTATTATGATGATGATGGTGAATATAATACCCCTATTGCAGGAGAAGACATGAAACAATTGAAACCAGTTTTCTTTTCACTGCATTCCCGAGGCAGCTTTGTGATAGATGTTGGTGTTCGTCTTTCCGAAGTAGTGGTGTTTTCTTGGCTACAGAGGGTCCTAGGTGTCTTGAGGGAGGCAGGATTTCTTGGGTTACGTCCTCCGGCACCTCCGGCGCAATGGAAGCTTTTCGTTATCTTTTGGTTACACCCTTGGTTATTGCACATGTACGGGGAGTACAATATTGTATACAATGGTGAGATGTGGGACAAGGTACGTCGGTTGGCATCAACGTACGTCATGAATTCGCTGCCTTACAAGGTGGAGGCTCCTCAAGACATGGCCGGAAGGTTTAATAAACTCTGGATCAAAATCGAAAAGGATGGCTGCCTTTACACAGTAGGGGCCTTTCGGGCACGCCAAGCACACACAACACAAAAAAAACAAAAAAAACACAGTACAAGCAGAGGAAGAGTGAAGGGAACCTTCCAGCGTATAATGGAAGAACCGACGGGAGGTTGGATGATGCTCGCTGGTCACGCCGGTGAGATATCCATCCTATCAAGTGTCCCCAGGTGGGGACTAGACAGCACCCCGGAAAAGGAATGGGAAGACACGGCATTCCCGCTGTCGTTGAACGTGGAGGAGGCAGGTGACTGGAAATATACCAGGAAGTGGCATCGCCGGGTTCCCCTTGTGTCCGACGAGTCCATCGTGTTGATCATTAGATAGAGCAATGTTAGAGAAACTATTGCGCACAGAGAATGAGGATGGAGTAAGTGGCAATGGGTCGTCGTCAAGTAACAGGAGACTGACGTTGACAACAACTGCAAATGACGTATCTGTGTATGCAAGGAAACGCGCGCGCACAGAGGAGATGTGCAATGCAGAGTGGGGCACCGTCTGTGCTATGAATGCCATGGTAAGTGGGAGAAGGTGTATGTCTCCAGTGCAAGACACCTCCAACCTTACCCGACTGTTGGCATTTTACTTTGTGCAAACCGATTTAACATAGGTGTTACAATTAGGTCATAGCCACAACCACATAGCACTACCCCAATGCTGTTCCTATCCTATATACTCGGATTAGTATTATTATTATTATTTTATTGCATGCACTATTATTCACTATTATTTTCATAATTTCAATAATACTATATAATATATTAATAATAATAATAAAATTATAATAATAATAATTCATAATAATAGCTAATAATTTGAAATAATAAAAAAAATAATAATAAAATAATAATAAAAATATTATTAATATAATAAGCGACGACGAGTATAAAATATCAAATTATTATTTTATATTATTATTATTATTTATTATTACTATAATAGTAATAGTGCTATATTATTAAGTTGGTATGTTGTTGTGTGTGGTTGTTTGTTGTATAGTATAGTAGTATTATTATTTTAATTTATTATATTATATTATTATTATATTATTATTAGAGGAAATCGATCATCTACTATTGTTATTACACTATATTAATATTCATCATCTCCTACTATATATTATTATTAATATAATAATATATTTTTTTTGTATGGCACTATATATGCTGCTCTTTATTTTCAAATTGTTGCGTTGGACATGGTTGTAATATATATATATTATATATACAGGAACAGGTAAAACGATGATTGTTTAATCTTGCGCGTGGAAATATATAATGATTTGTGGGATAATAAAAAATGGCAATGGTATGTTGAAAAAAATAAATGTGTTAAATAAATTTTCAACACTGACAAATAAAAAAATTGCTCAACACATAGTACCTATTGCTACCAGATTTGCTGACAATGATATGCAGGCTCATATAAACAACGTGATGTATTATTCATATATGGATACTGCAATTAACTCTATGTTTCATCTTGATTTAGATGAATATCCTAGATTTGTTGTTGAAACTGGTCTCATTTTTCATGCTCCTGCCTCTCACCCAGACGTAATAGATGTAAAATTTCATGTTGAAAAGTTAGGAAACTCTAGTGTTCAATATAACGTATCCATGTATTCACAAAAAAAAGAAAATACGCTATTAGCAAGTGGGAAATTTGTACATGTATATGTAGATCCTTCCTCGCATCGACCTGTAAATATACCTGATGGGCATAAAGAGATTATGAATAGAATCCTTGCATCACCCGAGTAAAAAATATGTATGTGTAGTATTTAATATATGTAAAAAAAAATAAAAGTTTTAAATTTTAATTGAATTATACAACATATGAGATTTATGTGTACTTAATATTTTTCGTTGTATATGTACATGTACTAGTGTGCATTTTTTAAAATTTACTCGTACACCGTACACTCGTAATAAAAACGTTGTTTTACACCTATAAATAATGCGATATGTAATATAATATAATATATATATATATATATATATATAATTTTTTATAAATTTTTTTTCATTTCGGCGGCCATGGTGTATCTCCATCAGCAATTATTGGCAGTTCACTACTCTCCCCTTTTGGAACATTTATCAATTTAAATATATGCATCCAACCGGTACCATATTTTCCCCCCATAGTCCAAAATTCTAAATATGTATGATCACGGAATCGATCGTAAAAGATTCTATGATATTGTATGTAACAACCAATTTTTATAATTGGCACCACTAGTGGTTTTGCGTATTTAAAATTTTCCCAAGTGCCTGTTGCAGAAAATGTTTTACTACGCAACAATCCTAATACCCAATTTTGCCCTTTCCCTTTACAGCCTAAACTTATATCTGGGGCTTCAATCAACTCGTACATGTACCCATCATTTCCAATTGTTATACTGCCTTCACCTCCACCAACACACGTTCCATTTGACCAAGAGACATTCCAATTGTTACAATCGTTTTTTGTAAATATAGCATCATTCGGCAAACCATCGCCATGCGTTTCCCACTTTACAAAATCTTTTGTTTTAGCAACCCCTCGTGAACTGGACGTTGCATTTGGAACACAGCCATGAAATGTTACCCAGAAGTACCCATCACCATCCTTTTTTACTATATCAGGTGTCCCTTCTTCAATGGTTAATGGGGAGCAATGGGAAGGCGGCGAACAAATTTTCGACCACAATTGACCACTTTTCACAACAGGATTATTCATATTTTCGACCCACGTTGGAGAGCCTATTGTTGGATCCATGACATTTTTCAATGAAAATTCGCACAAACCCCATGATTCGTGTAGATCAAGACATTGCGCCAAGTAATGCCATGTGTTTTCTTTTGCATCAAAATATCCACCACCATCAACAATTGCACACATTTTTCCAGTTGGTGAAGCTACCACAGTTGCATTTGACCAAGTTACGCCTTCATCAAGACTTTTTCGAATGACTACACGGGCATAGTCAGCTTTGCAATACGTTGGTTGTGGAACTTTGAAGTTGTATTCGCGATGAAACAAAAACCATGTTCCTGTCTTAGGGTGTATTACAATATCAAACCCAACATTCATACCAGCTGCACCAAATTCATTAAATTGAGATCTAGAGATCTCTTGAAATTTGAAACCAGTTGGGTCATTCCAATAATCAACGATAGATGGACTTTTGCCAATCGCGATACCGTTTTTTTCACTTATTTTTCTCTCCAACGAGGTGGTTGTTATTTGCTTCGTTTGCTTTGCTGTTTTCTGCAATAAATAATTACTTTTACAATCAGGGCATTTCATAAACTTTAAGCAGCTCATCATGTCACATTTATCTTGATTTTTGTTGTTGTTGTTGTCGTCGATACTATTATTGACAACAGGAACCAATCGATCGGTATTAAAACAATGTAAATCTTTCACATTATTTTCTTCTAAGAGTATAGGCCAATTTCGATTAACCCCAATAATAGCATCATTTCCATGCTTTAGAAATGCTTCTTTTGCACCACTAAATAGAAAAAAATAAAACGAGCCATTCACAATCGCATATCCTTCTGTTTGTTGTGGACAACTGCACCAAAAACCGGCCCCATTTGAATCGTACCCAGTCAATGAAAACGCGCAAAACCCACCAGCTTTAGGGGCATATTTTTCAGGGTTCGCTTCAAATATACGCTTATTTGTTGCATTTAAAAACAGGAAAAAGTATTCCCCGCCAAAAAGCGTCGGTTTAGATACAAAAAGAGAACTTCCAACAGATGGCAAACAACTTGAGGAGCTAAAATTCGTTTCTTTTGTATTCATTTTTTTTAATTCATTACAATTGTAAAGATCAACCAAGTCAATACCACCAAGAACGGGTTTATTGGGATTCCCACAACACCTTCGTGGCGAACATAAATGGTCAGGCGTTGTACAAAAGGATGAGCTATTCGATAGCGGACAGTGCACGGAGGACACACGTGGTGCAAAATAATCCCCATACGCACCATCCCCCGACGTTAATAAAAACAGTACATACGACAATATTAAAATATTATAATAATACCGGATCATCTTTCACAGAAAAAAAAGGAACATAAAAAGATTGAGTAAATATTCACAACAATGTGTTCCACAATATTAAAATGTTAAATAAATTATGTACCTAGACAACGAGGTGTTTTGTGTGAATATATTTTATGTATTTAGATGATGTATAGATGTGCGTAATAATATTTTATAATATAATAAATAATAATAATAATAATAATAATAATAAATAAATAATCTCCTATTATTATTATTACTCTACTATTACTATATCATCAATAATAATAATAATAGTAATATCATAATAATTTAATACTATGTATAACTATATACTGTTATAAAATAATAATAAAAAATATAGCTCATAATTGAAGAACAGGCCATCCAATAATAAAATAATCATTATAATATAATACTACTATAATAACACGTGTAATAATAATAAATAATGTAATACTATTGTAAGTATTATATGACACTACTATAATTATATTAATATCGATTATAATATAATAATAATTATTGCAATAATACACAATAATAATCTCAACAATTTAATAAATAATAATAATAATAAATAATTTCAATATAATATAATAATCTCGAAAAAAAATGGCAGCGCCAAAACCAGTTGATTAGCATGGGACTAGCATGGCGCGGAAGGATTACGATAGAGTGTTTATGTAAGGTTTTCATACGAATTATAAAAGCATTCGATTATAATGGCAATATCAAACCATCGAGTACCTATTTAAGGTTCGTATATAAACGACAATTTTTTTTGATTAGCATAGGAATATGAGACCATCGAATATCCATATTAAGGTTCGTGTACGAACGACAAAAACACTTGATTAGAATTCAAGTATCAAACCATCAAGTGCCAATTTAAGGTCTGTAAATGAACAACGCAATTGATTTTGATTAGGAAAGGAATATAGCACTCCACGGAGGCATACGAGAACCAGTACCCATATTAAGGTGCGAACATGTTCAACAGCACCAACTGCTAAGTATGGGCACATCAAACCCCCAAGCAACTATATTAAGGTCCTCACACACCCTGTGCTACCTCGATGCTATCCAACGCGGAGGGCACTTTCCCAATAGTCCTCCACGCTAGCACGGGCTACTATATAATTTTTGAAAAAGAAATACTTGCACCCCACTTAATAACCAATGGTTATAATATTTTTTTTAAACTTCCATCATTTTGAATAGAGCTCCAATGCCGCAAGATAAAACTAACTACTATGAAGAGCGATATACAAAGCACCTTTTTTCAAATTACGATGAAATAGCTACCAGCAACCATTAATTTAATTAGAACGAGACAAAATAGCAAATCAACACGCTCTCCACCAAATCAACATATACACTCTGCCAACGTATCCAACACTACCTTTTCAAAGATACAAATCAAACATACATTCATATTATCATATTTGTTTTAGTACCATTAAAACGATACATACATACACACACGTACACACGTACGCACGTTCACAGCATACAATACTCTTATAATATATATTTGTAATAATTAAAATGCATCCAGGTATGAGACCACCCATTATCCTTCTACGCGACGGTACAGATACTAGTCAAGGGAAAGGACAATTGATTTCCAATATTAATGCTTGTCAAGCTGTTGGTGAAGTTGTAAGAACCACGCTTGGCCCACGTGGTATGGACAAGCTTGTGCATGATGGCAGAGGACCAACAATTAGTAATGATGGTGCAACAATTATGAAATTGTTGGATATCGTACATCCAGCAGCAAAAACTTTAGTTGATATTTCTATGTCCCAAGACTCGGAAGTTGGTGATGGTACAACAAGTGTTGTATTGTTAGCATGTGAATTGATGCGTTTGAGCAAGGATTTCATTATGGATGGCATGCACCCTCAACTTATCATACGCGGTTTCAGAGAGGCATCTTTAATGGCAGTGAAAAAGTTAAAAAGTATTGCTGTTGGTGTAGATGCAGCTGATACTGCTGCACGTAATAATTTGTTGGAAAAATGTGCAGGCACAGCGTTAAACTCCAAACTAATTTGTAGAAACAAAGATTTCTTCGCGCCTATGTGCGTTGAAGCTGTAAATTCATTACAGGCTGATGATATGGATTTAAAATTAATCGGAATTAAGAAAGTTGCTGGTGGTAGTGTAACTGAAAGTGAGTTGATTCACGGTATTGCGTTCAAAAAAACATTTGCATATGCTGGTTTTGAACAACAAACGAAAAAATTTACAAATCCAAAAATTTTATGTTTAAATGTAGAGCTTGAATTGAAAAGTGAAAAGGAAAATGCTGAAATACGTATTGATGACCCAACAAAATACCAATCCATTGTAGACGCTGAATGGAAAATTATTTATGATAAATTAGACCAATGTGTTAAATCAGGCGCTAATGTCGTTCTATCTAAATTGCCTATTGGCGATTTAGCCACACAATATTTTGCTGATCGTGGTTTGTTTTGTGCTGGAAGAGTAGATTTTCATGATTTGAAGCGTGTTTGCATTGGTACTGGTGCAACCGTACAAACGTCCATGGAAGATTTGAATGAAAAAATTTTAGGTACCTGCGGTGTATTTGAGGAGAAACAAATTGGTAACGAACGGTTCAATTTCTTTATGGATTGTCCAGTAAAAAAAACAGCAACCATTTTATTACGTGGTGGTGCACAACAATTCTTGGAAGAATCACAACGTTCCATTTGGGATGCTTTGAATATCGTGAAACGTGCTGCACAAAGTACCAAAATTGTTGCTGGTGGCGGTGCATCTGAAATGGAAGTAATGGTTCATTTAAGAAATTATGCGATGGATATCGAAGGAAAACAACAATTGATTATCAAAACGTACGCAAAGGCGTTTGAAGTCATCCCAAGACAATTAAGTGAAAATGCTGGCATTGACCCTACTGATATCTTGAACAAACTACGCCAGAAACATTTCACTGATCCAAATGGGCGTTGGTTTGGTGTTGATATTGCCAACAATGATATCTGTGATACTATGGTATCAAATGTATGGGAACCAGTTGATAGCAAAATTAACTCCATCATGGCAGCTACGGAAGCAGCATGTTTAATTATGTCAGTTGATCAAACTGTACGCAATCCACAAAGTGAACAATCACAAATGCAAGCTGCAAAACAATACGGAAACCAAGGCCGCAAAATGAGTAAAGCAATGGGAGGCGCTGGCATGGGCGCTGGTATGCCAGGTATGAGAAAGATGAAAGGTCGTGGTGGTAGATAAAGTAAAAGATTTTCTTTTCTATATGTGTGCACACGTTTGATTCCAGTTTATAATTAATTATTTTGAAAACCTAAATCGTCGAGGTTTCAACCAATTGATGTGTGTACATCAAATATATTTAAAACTTTAAAGTTTAGTAATCATATATCATATAAATATTTACGTTTTAGAAGTAGAAAGTAGAAGGAGTGTATGATATCATACATTTATAAAAGAGAAACATTTTTTATCTTCTTTTAGATACTCGTACAAATCATTACTCTTCATTGGGGTACTAATTACCAAAGTGTGTACACTGATAATTTAATAATTTTTTTTAGGATTAAAACACTTTAAACACACACGCACACTATCCAAATAGCCATATTCAGGTACCGGTCGCAGATTATCATTTGGTGCACATGCTACACATACTAGATCACCACATTTTCTGCAATGGTGTTTTCGGTTTATAGCTGAAAACTCACTGTTACATTGATTGCAATAAGGCCCATCGTCTTGCCAAGGTCTTGCAGCAATTTTCTCTTCCATTGATGAAAACTTCATTTTATTATTGTTGTTCTTATTATTATCATTGTTATATTTTAATTTTTTCTTTTCCAATGCATCTTTTTCTATATATTTAATGATTAATTTTTCAATTTCACCCTCTTCAATGGCATACGTTTCATCCATTTTTTGGCGATTCAACAATTCACGGTATGTATATGCTAAGGGTGAATCATATCTATCTTTTATTTTAGACTTAATCAAATCAACATTGTTCTTTTGTTTTAAATTTTTGGTGATATCGTCGTCTACATGAACTTCAGCATTGTCCTCACCTTTTTCTTGCCCTTGTCGCTTTAATGTATACAACTCATTGTATTTTTCCATAAAATTTATATATCTTTTATTTCCACTAATTTGTAAAATATAATAATCACTTTCAGAAAGCGAATCCAATTTTAATGATCGCACGTAACTTAAATGGACACCTAATCCTCGATGATAACCTGAACAGTTAATACATATGAAAACACCATTATTTAAGGAAACCCATTGTGGGCTAGGTGTTTCGCATTCAATACACGTCGCATTTCCTTCCTGGCTTAGCAACAGATCTATCTGGTGGTTTCTATAACCTGCAGAATCTGCATGATTTCCGCCACTACGGTCGTCCGCGCCACCAACAATTACAGTGGAATTGTCATTATCAATACCTTTTCCAGCACGAAGAACTGGGGTTGTTTTACTATTTTTACAGTTATTATCCTTATTATTATTAGGTATATTTGCATTTAATTTACTAACATCAACATAATGAAAACCAGACGAAACTAACGATAACTTGCACCATTTACACACCCGTTGCGGAACGATACCTGAAACATCATACACAATCGCTTTTTCACCACTGCAATGCCTACAGTAT